>JACLAD010003313.1_pt1 | contig 31719 bp, 34 predicted proteins | sample 8027901 | NCBI WGS metagenome assembly JACLAD01 (sample SAMN15725071, study PRJNA655200) | protist metagenome | isolation source: fluorescence activated cell sorting (FACS) single amplified genomes of... | place: Spain: Blaines Bay Microbial Observatory, Mediterranean Sea | collected 2016-07-05 | reverse complement strand
GTGGGCAGTTCTGCGTAAGCGCGCCTAAAAGAATGCCAATAGGCTTCAAGCTTTGCATTGGCACTGCGAGAAAGAGCTCAAGCTTTCCGTGCAAACTTTGTCTGAAGTGAAAAGGAAATTCGATTGGTGTGATAATACTGGCGGACATCTTCAGGGACATACCGCTGCAAATAATAAATACCATCTTTGCGATAGGTATAAGGCACATTCAACAACAACGACATCCACTACGATTTTGTATCCGTTAATAAAGGCAGAACAATATCAGTATGTTGCTTTGAAAAATGGTGCCGGTGATAGGACTCGAACCTATGACCTCACCATTACGAATGACGTGCTCTACCAACTGAGCTACACCAACCCTAAAAACAGTTTATAGGAATATATCAGATCAGGCAAAGCTCAATTTGCAGGCTTTTCTGGGGTTTGTTCAGATAGCTCGATTACCGCGCTTTCAGGGGATGCGGCGTCAACATCTAACGCTTTTTCTGGGTCTAGCCTGCCCCCTTCAGCTGCGTTGGGACCTGCCTCAGCCATCAAAAGTTGCATCATATCCAATCCGTTTGACGTACTAAGATCCTCTGTTGAGGCAGGCCCCCAGCTTAACGTATCAAAGGCCTCGCAATGCTGGCAGGTTGCGGACCAAACGGTGTTGACTCCATGACAGCTGTCGCAGACCCAGCGCGGGCCGCGCTGCGCGGCCAAGGCTTTGGTTAACCAGCCCCGGATCACCTTGTCTGGGCTGCCCTGACCGCGTTCAATTGCCGCCATAATAGTAAGTACTCTTGCATCAGCTTCGGTCTCTAACAAGGTGCTTAAGGCGCGTTTTGCTGCTGGAAAATCCTCTGCATATAGGTGCAATTCGGCAAGTGCCAACTGCGTTTCGCGATGCGCTGGAGAAAGTTTTTCCAGCACTGAAAACCGCTTGAGGCGCTGCTGCGGTGTTTCCTCTGGGGCCAGCTCAGCGAAGATGCCCGCCAAATCTGGATGCGGTTGGGCTTGCCAGGCTTTCTTGATCACCCTTAAGGCATATTTGGGCTTTTCCGCGTCTAGATAGCTGCGCGCGGCCATCACCGCGGCGGGAACCAAATCGGGAGAAAGGCGGTTGGCTTCAATCGCGGCTTCGCGGGCCTCAATGCTTTGGCCCTGTGCGAGCACGTCTTTGGCCTGCGAAAGCGCTAGAACCGCATCTCGGCGTTTATGAACATCGCGCGGCAAAGCGTTATGTTTCAGCTTGGCGCCAAGTGTACGGCGCGCGCCTTGCCAATCTTCGGCTTGGGCTTGAAGCGCCAAAAGCGTATCTTGTGTTTCAACGTGTTTTGGTTTGAGGGCAAAGGCCTTTTCCGCCAGTTTCAACGCAATATCGGTTTTTCCGTCGACCAATTTTTGTTTCATAATGCCGCGAATACCAACAAAGCGGGTGCTGGGTTCTTGAATGAGTTGCTTGTAAATCTCTTCCGCTTTGCGTTGATCACCGGTTAATTCTGCAGCTTGCGCGGCCAAAACGTTTGTCAAGGCGGGGCGGTTTAAGTAACGCTCTGCTTTTACCGCTTTGCTCAAGGCCAGCGGGCCTTCACCTGAGGCTAGCGCCAGCAATCCCTCGGATAGTGCTTGGTAGCCTTTGCGTTCACGGTTGCGAAAGAAATAGCGCGTGACGGCGGTTTCATCGCCATTGATAAATTTCAAAATGGCGATTAGCAGACCGAATATTTTCAATCCAATCCAAACCAAAACGCTGAATAAAAACAGCGCAAGCACCACCTGTAGCGGTGTGAGCGTATATTCCGTGTCCGCCACGATGGCTTGAACATTGCCTAAGATCAGGTTCTGCCCATCGATCAGATACGCAACCCCAAGCGCTAAGGCCGCCACAATGATCAGAAATAATAAAATCTTTGTTAGCGAAATTAACATAGTGACTATCTTACTCCTCTATCAATCGGCGTAAAGACAGCAGCGCGTTCTGGCGCGCCAGTTTCTGCTCTGCTAGCGCTTTCCAAGCCGCCATCTGGGCCGCTGGTACCGGTCAACCTCTGCCAACCCGGCGGATGGGTTGCCCGAGGACGAAGCCGCGTCTGCGCGTCATAAGACCGCATTCGTGCTGGTGCCCGTTTTCGGTACCAGCGATCGTGCATTCAATTGCCGCTTTAGAAACGCGCCCAGCCGCGCCGCGCCGCTGAAGGAAATTCCTGCTTCAATTGCTCTAAATGCACCCCTTCTCGATCGGCGCCAAGCTCAAGCGCCGGCGGCACAGCCAGATCGCTTAAAGCGGTGATTTTGGTTAAGATCTTCCGATAGGGGCGGCTGTTGCGCAGCGCGTCTTCGAGGGCAGCTAGAAAATGCGTAAGTTTTTGGTTTTGTTGTTGATTTTGTGCTTGCTCGCTGCTGTGTTTGTTTGTGTTGATCAAATCATCAATAGCTTTTTGCAGCGTGTTGACGCGTGCTTGCAAGCTCGGTCAGTGCCATTGCTGGAGCAGATGGGGTTGTGTTGAGGGCGTTTAAAGCGCCAAAAACGGTTTGCAAATTTTGAACATAATTGCGCAGCGCGGCGTTGGTCTGTTGATTTCGCGTTTCAAGCGTTATCCTTGCAGTGTTATTGCTCAAATCTTTGATTTGCTGTGCTATCTGTGCGCAGTCTGTCTGCCGCAGTGTTAAAGTTGCGCAGATCGTCTTGCAGCGCCGCGATATCTGCCTCAAATTTTTGGTCTGCACTGGATGGCATCGGTCTTCTGGGCGGCGGCAGGATGAAGAGGCGCTTCAGAAACCGTGTCTCGGGGCAATTCTTTGGGGGCGCCATCGGTCTTATTATCTGGTCGGTCTGCGCTTGAAACAGGTTCATTTGCCGCATTTTCGGGGGAAAGCGCCTTTGCCTTTTCGGTGTTATCTGCCATAGAATAGGGTCTTTTTTCTGTTGTTTTTCTGCGCCATTATGTGCTTTTATTCGTGGGCTCAATCAACATCATATCCTGAAGTCGGCTTAAAACAGCTTTCAGCATCGCGCTACAATTTGGACAACGTACAACGGTTTTTTTGATATGTGCCTGCGTGGAAAAACACGCCGCCACGGTTTTGCTGATCGCGATGATCTCGCTGCCCTGAGGAAGCGGGCCGTAGGGCTGCAAAAGCCGCGCCGAGCGCGGCGAAAACACTGGAACCAGCAACGCTTGTGGCTGTGCGAGCAAAGTGCGGGCTTGCACGCTGAGCGGCATTTTAATTTGGTCATAAATCACGCATTCAGCGCAGGGGATGCCTTTTTTGGTGAGGGTTGCAGCAATCTGGCCGCGGGTATGCTGCCCATGCGGGTGGATAAGTGGCCCCCCTGCTCCTGTCTTTTGCACCGATAGGATAAGATCTTGCGAAGCGCCTGCGCTGCTTATCACATAAAACCCTAATTTTTTTGCCGCGTCCGCGGTGGCCTCTCCCACGGCGAAGCAGATCATTTTCCTGGGGATAGGCACGTGGGCAAAACACGCGACCGCATGTCTGGAGGTGAAAAGCACCGCGGCATAGGCGGATAAATCTGGCAGGGTGCCGATGGGCGTTATGTCAAGAACCGGGCTGATTAAGATCTGTGCGGTGGGCTGATGCGATAAAATCTCTTGCGCAAAGGCCTGCGCGTCTTTTTGGGGCCGGGTCAGCAGGAGCGTTGGGCGTTGAGGCAAGATATTGTTTGTCATGAATTAGAATGCTACCCTCCCAACATGTTTGAGACAATGGATGAAAACATCTCGGCTCGGCCGGCGCTTTTCCTAGGGCTTGAAAGCAGCTGCGATGATACAGCGGCGGCTGTGGTTGCCTGTCAGCCCGAGGGACAGGTTGAGGTCAAATCGTCGATCGTGATGGGTCAGTCAAATTTGCATGAGGCTTTTGGCGGTGTGGTGCCGGAAATCGCGGCCCGCGCGCATGCTGAGCGCCTGGATCTCTGCGCGGCAAATGCCCTTGAGGAAGCTGGGTGCGATTTACAAGATGTTACGGCTATTGGAGTGACAGCAGGCCCGGGATTGATCGGGGGGGTGCTGTCGGGCGTGATGTGTGCCAAAGGCTTGGCTTTGGGTGCAGATAAGCCTCTGATTGGGGTGAATCATTTGGCGGGGCATGCGCTCACCCCACGGCTGACGGATCAAATTGCCTTTCCTTATTTGATGCTGTTGGTGTCTGGCGGGCATTGTCAGTTTTTGATTGTTTCCGGTCCGGATCGGTATCACCGCTTGGGGGGCAGCATTGATGATGCCCCGGGTGAGGCGTTTGACAAAACGGCTCGCCTGATTGGGTTTGGGCAGCCCGGTGGTCCTGCCATTGAAAATGCAGCGGCGGCGGGCGATTGCAAACGCTTTTCTTTTCCACGCCCGCTATTGGATCGAGCTGGGTGCGATATGTCTTTTTCCGGTTTGAAAACCGCTGTCTTGCGCAGCCGAGATGCGCTTTTGGCCGAACAAGAGGGCCTGTATCCACAAGATCAGTGCGATCTGAGCGCCAGTTTTCAAACCGCGGTGGCGGATGTTTTGGCGGAAAAAACCAAACGCGCTTTGACAGAATATTTGGCCTCGGCGCCGCTGCAACCATGCTTGGCTGTGGCTGGGGGTGTGGCGGCAAATAAGCAAATTTGCGCGGCTTTGCAGCAGGTGTCTGAGGCCTTGCAGGTGCGCTTTGTGGCACCGCCTCTGGCGCTGTGCACCGATAACGCAGCGATGATCGCCTATGCAACCGTAGAGCTTTACCGCCTGGGGCAGCGCGATGATATGCATCTATCCGCCCGCCCCAGATGGCCGTTGGACACCCGGCAACCGAGTTTGATCGGCGCAGGCAAAAAAGGCCCGAAAGCATGAGTGTCTCGGTTTTGGGAGCTGGGGCGTTTGGAACGGCTTTTGCGATCGCCTTGGCCAAGCACAGGCCCGGGGTTACGTTATGGGCGCGGGATGCAGCGCAGCTACGAAACATGCAAACTGCGCGCTGCAATCAAAAAAGATTGCCGAATATGGGGTTTCCCGACGCACTTGAAATTGCCGCTGATTTGGCTGAATGCGCCGCTGCCGAAATTATTCTTCTGGCTGTTCCAATGCAGCAGCTTGGTGGGTTTCTTTCCGCGTTACCCGAAAAAAGTAGCGCTAAATATCTGGTAAGCTGTTGCAAAGGCATCGATCTGGCAACCGGGAAAGGAGCCTCTGCCTTGATACAAGCGCAGGCCCCAAACGCGCAGGCTGTGGTGTTGACCGGCCCCAGCTTTGCAACGGATCTGGCTGCTGGTTCTCCAACGGCTTTAAGCTTGGCCTGCGCGGATGTGGCTGCGGGCCTGTACCTGCAAGAGCAACTGTCAACTCCCAGTTTACGGCTGTATCGCAGCACTGATGTGATCGGAGCTGAGCTGGGAGGGGCGTTGAAAAACGTGATCGCCATCGCGTGCGGAGTTACGATTGGAGCCGGTTTGGGGGACAGCGCCCGTGCCGCGCTGATGGCTCGGGGATATGTTGAAATGCAACGGTTTGCAGCATCTTTGGGCGCGCGGGATCACGCTATGGAAAGCCTGTCGGGTTTGGGCGATTTAAGCTTAACCTGTATGTCGGATAAGTCGCGTAATTATCGCTATGGTCACGCGCTGGGGCAACAGAAAAAATTTGACCCTTTGATTACAGTGGAGGGCGTGGCCACCGCAAAAGCCGTCTTGGCTTTGGCCAAAGACCAGCAAATTGATTTGCCGATCACGCAGGTGGTGGTTCAGTTATCAGAGGATAAAATAGAGGTCGCACAGGCGATGAATCTTTTGATGTCGCGCCCTCAGAAACAGGAATGAGCATGGCGTTTCGGCTTTTTAAATCTGGGCCCAGCACATGGTCTTGGCAGGACCAAACAGCTAAGGGCGCAGCAGGCGAAGCCTGGGATGGCGTGCGCAATTATCAGGCAGGTTGAAGTGATCCAAGCTGCGCAGCAAGATCCTACGAAAGATGATCCAAAATAGCGATGCGTAACGATAAAGGCCTTGCAAGCTTTGTTCAACGCGGTTTCGTTGTACTATATTAAAGGCGCTGCCGGCGCTGGCTCATGTTATGCTTGTGCGCAATCTAAGGCTATCAGTGCAGCCCGTGCGTGTTGAAGAGTGGCGAATAATTCTTGAAATATCCGGTTTAAACCCGCCAAGTTAATCAGCGATGAAACCGTCGCAAAACGGTAAATATTGAAACCGCCATGGGCTGTGTTGGGCTGGCCTGATTGTTTGAAAAATAGTGTTCCGCCCAACGGCGGAACCCTCTGTCACTCCAATGCGCTCCCACAGCATCTTCGGTTTCAGAAATGGGTTCGGCTATCCTGACGCGGACATGTAACAAGCCTAGCTGGTATGCGGTTTTGGTAAAAACTTTTACTATATTGGATTTATTTAAATTTTGAGAAAACGCCTGGGCAGACTTGTTCCGGGTGGCCGCTTTTCTTAACCGGGCCACCCGTTATATTTAAGCGATGGCTTAATATCTGTAATGTTCTGGTTTGAACGGGCCTTCGGGCGTTACGCCGATATAATCTGCCTGGTCTTTTTCTAATCTGGTTAGTTTCACGCCGATCCGTTCAAGATGCAGGCGTGCCACTTTTTCATCTAGATGTTTTGGCAGAATATAAACGTCATTTTTATAGTTATCGCCTTTGTTCCAAAGTTCGATCTGGGCCAATACCTGGTTGGTGAAAGAAGCAGACATCACGAATGAGGGGTGGCCCGTCGCATTGCCAAGATTCAACAAGCGCCCTTCCGAGAGTAAAATCAAACGGCTGCCCGAAGGCATTTCAATCATATCCACTTGGTCTTTGATATTGGTCCATTTGTGGTTTTTCAGATTGGTCACTTGAATTTCATTGTCAAAATGGCCGATATTGCCCAAGATAGCCATGTCTTTCATTTCGCGCATATGCTCGATGCGGATCACGTCCTTATTGCCCGTGGTGGTGATAAACACATCAGTGCTGTTCACAACATCTTCCAGAACAACCACTTCGAACCCATCCATCGCGGCCTGCAAAGCGCAGATCGGATCAACCTCTGTTACTTTGACGCGGGCGCCAGCCCCGGCCAATGAGGCGGCTGAGCCTTTTCCAACATCGCCATATCCGCACACAACGGCGACCTTGCCCGCCATCATCGTATCTGTGGCGCGGCGGATCCCATCTACTAATGATTCTTTGCAGCCATATTTATTATCAAATTTTGATTTTGTGACCGAATCGTTTACGTTGATGGCGGGAAACGGCAATTGGCCTTGCTTAACCAATTCATAAAGTCGTTGCACGCCGGTTGTCGTTTCTTCGGATACGCCTTTGATCATTACGCGCTGTTTGGTGAACCAACCTGGGGTTTCTGCCATACGCTTTTTGATCTGTGCGAAAACCGCTTCTTCTTCTTTTGATGTAGGCACCGCAATCAGGTCTGTTTCTCCGGCTTCAACCCGGGCGCCGAGTAAGACGTATAGCGTGGCATCGCCGCCATCATCCAAGATCATATTCGCACCGTCTGGAAACATGAAAGACCGGTCGAGATAATCCCAATGCTCGGTCAGCGTTTGGCCTTTCACCGCGAAGACGGGTGTGCCTCCGGCGGCGGTCGCCGCCGCCGCATGATCCTGGGTGGAAAAAATGTTGCAAGAAGCCCAGCGCACATCTGCGCCTAACTCAACCAGCGTTTCGATTAAAACCGCCGTTTGAATTGTCATGTGTAAAGAGCCAACGATGCGCGACCCGCTTAATGGCTTGCTCTCTCCATATTCGGAGCGCAGTGCCATCAGGCCCGGCATTTCGGTTTCAGCAACGTTCAGTTCTTTGCGCCCAAAATCTGCCAGCGCAATGTCTTTTACGATAAAATCCATGCTTATGGGTATCTCCTACAGGTTTGATAGCCGCCTATCACAAGCATTTGTAAGCCACAAGAATGTGCAGAGGTTCTCTGTGAGATCTGCGGCAATTGGCCTAGGAATTGTAAACGCCTTTTATGCGCGGCGCTTTAGAGGCGGCATTTTTTGACCACTTTGGATTTGAAGCGGCGGCAGATGACGTGCAGCCCTTGTTTGCAAAAAGTTACCATGCCATATTGTTGCAGATTCATCTGAGGACTCCATGAAGCAACCACGCGCTTGGCAAAGAATGCTCTCTGGAAGGCGATTGGACTTGCTTGACCCAACAGCAGTTGACATTGAGATTGAAGATATTGCCCATGGCTTGGCTTTTGTGGCGCGATGGAATGGCCAAACGCAGGGCGAATTTGCCTATTCTGTCGCCGAACACTCTTTGTTGGTGGTGGAGTTGTCCAAACGGCTTTTTCCCAAAATCGAGGCCAAATGGCAGCTGGCAGCCTTGTTGCACGATGCTCCAGAATATGTGATAGGTGATATGATTTCGCCGGTCAAAGCGGCCGTTGGCGCAGCCTATGAAGCTTTGGATGAGCGCCTGACCGCCGCTATTCATATCCGTTTTGGGTTGCCTGCAAAACTGCCAGCCAAAATTAAAGCGCAGATTAAAAAGGCCGATAAGTGCAGCGCATGGCTTGAGGCCACCCAGATTGCCGGATTTTCACAACAAGAAGCCAATCGGTTTTTTGGCAAAATGCTAATAGATCTTACGCCAGGTTTCACGGTTAAACTGCGGTCGCCTAACCTGGTAAAACGGGAATATATTTCGAAATACCAGTCGCTTCTATCAAAATTATAGGCAGTGCGGGTGCTTTTGTGGCGCCAAACCGGGGTGGTGTTACCGCGGGCTGCGCTTGGCCAAAATACGCTGAAGGGTGCGCCGATGCATATTCAACCGTCGGGCGGTCTCAGAGACGTTGCGGTCGCAGAGCTCATACACCCGTTGGATATGTTCCCAGCGTACGCGGTCCGCGCTCATCGGGTTTTCCGGCGGCGGGGGCAAATCATCTTCCCTTGCCAATAACGCATTGGTAATATCAATCGCATCTGCGGGTTTGGACAAATAATCTATAGCGCCAATTTTGACTGCGGCCACTGCGGTGGCTATGGCGCCGTATCCGGTCAAAACCACAACCCTGCAATCGGGGCGTTTTTCGCGTAACACTTCTACAACATCAAGGCCATTGCCGTCTTCCAGCCGCAGATCAACCACCGCATAAGCTGGCGATCGCACCGTTGCGATTGCACGCCCAGCGGCCACTGATCCGGCTGTTTCAACCTCAAAGCCACGTTTTTCCATGGCTTTCGCCAGCCGTTTGAGAAACGGGTCATCATCATCAACCAGCAAAAGCGAAGGGTCTTCGCCCAGATCCTGATATGTTCGTTCTGACACGCGGTTACCTCCTAAGCAATTTATTCTTTTTGATATTTAATGCGGCCACCCGCCTTGGTCAAATAATACCAGTGGTTAAGCCGCGTTCAAAAAGCAGCTAATTTTTTCGGCCATTTGTTCGGCGGGTAAATCACGACGGAAAAATTCAACAAACCCATGTTCGGGCAGTAGTAGATAACTCATTGTTGAATGGTCGACCAAATAATACGGATCGTTTTGGTCATGGGCTTTATAATAGGTACGAAACGCTTTGCTTACGATTTTGATCTGAGCATCGCTGCCTGTCAATGCGATTAGTTTTGGATGCATCACGTCGGCAAATTCTGCCAAGACTTCGGGTGTATCTCGACTAGGGTCGATGGTGATAAATACAGGCGTCACGTTTTGTCCGGCCGCATCCAGAAGATGCACTGCTTCAACATTGCGCATCGTATCCATCGGGCAGATATCGGGGCAGAACGTATATCCAAAATAGAGCAGAGCTGGGCTTTTGCTGACATCGTCTTGCGACATGCTCTGTCCGTGTTGGTTTACAAGCGTGAACGCACCCCCAATCTGCTCGTTACCACCCGCAATCACGCTGGCGCGGCAGTCTGCGAAGCGATCGCTTGAACGGGGCATGAACAATGTGGAGACTGCCAGCCAAGAAAACAAAAGTAACAGGGCAAACCCGGCGCTTAATACCACTTTGAAACGGTTCTGCATAAGGGGTTCCTTAGAGTGATTGCCATTGCATGACCTTTATGGGACTTATGTTTCATAACAACCCACGTCAACCGGCAGGAACATGATGACTGAACCCGACGTCAATTTATTTTCAGATCAACGCCGCAGCAATTGGATTAGATTGCGCACTTTAATTCTGCTGCGCTGGGTGGCGATTGCGGGCCAGTTGACGGCGATCTTAATTGCCATAGAGGCTTACAATCTGCAGCTCGAGCTGGGTCTTTGCCTTCTTGCGATCGCGGTGTCGGCCATTGGTAACCTTGTGGCCATGGTCAGCTTTCCTGAAAACAAACGTCTGTCAGAATTTGAAAATATGATGATGACTATGTTTGATCTGTTGCAATTGGGCTTTTTGCTTTATCTCACAGGTGGTTTGCACAATCCTTTCAGTATTTTGCTTTTGGCGCCGGTTGCGATTTCTGCCTCAATTTTAAAATTGCGATCAAATTTTATTCTGGGTGGCACCACGACTGTTTTGGTTACAATTTTGGCGGTGTATCATCTGCCTTTGCGCACCCAAGCGGGCGCATTTTTACGCATTCCAGAGTTATTTGTCTTTGGCAATTGGATCGCAATCGTGATCGCATTGGTGTTCTTAAGCGTATATTCGCGCCGCGTTACGAATGAAATGAACGCGATGGGAAACGCTTTGTTGGCTACGCAAATGGCGTTAAGCCGGGAACAAAAACTTACCGATTTGGGCGGTGTGGTGGCAGCAGCAGCGCATGAGTTGGGCACGCCTTTGGCGACGATAAAATTGACCAGTGCAGAGTTGATGGAGGTCTTGCCCGATGGCTCGGAGCTGCAAGAAGATGCAAGCTTGATCCGAGAACAGGCTGATCGGTGCCGCGATATTTTGCGTTCGATGGGGCGCGCCGGAAAAGACGATCTGCATTTGCGCAGCGCGCCATTAAGCGAAGTGCTGCGTGAGGCGGCCGAGCCGCATAAGGATCGGGGCGTGAAAATCAATATGTCTTTTGAACCGATCGAGGGTACCGAGCTTAGCCAGCCGCTGGCTTTGCGGCGCCCAGAAATCATTCACGGTTTGCGCAATATGGTGCAAAATGCGGTTGATTTTGCCAAATCAGAGGTCTGGGTGGAAAGTTATTGGAGCCCCGATACGATCACTGTGCGGATCTTGGATGATGGGCCGGGCTATCCCGTTCACATGCTTGGGCGCATTGGGGATCCTTTTTTGCGGCATCGCAAAACAGGCGTGGCGCGCGATAATAGGCAGAGCTATGAAGGGATGGGCCTCGGGGTTTTTATCGCCAAAACACTGCTTGAAAGAACCGGCGCCGAATTAAGTTTTGCCAATGGATATGATGCTCGGCACAGATCCGCAGTTAAAGCAACGCTGCGCGGCGCAATCGTGGAAATTCAGTGGCCCAGGGCTGCGGTTGAACAAATCGCTGCCGCGCTGGGCGAAAACCGCGCCGTGAAAATTTAGCATTTTGAAGCTGGCGGGGTGTTTGGGATCAACGCTTAAAGCTTTGCGGACTTGCGCGGCCTCTAAAAGCTTGCATTGCGCTCAGTCTAGGCTGAACGGTCTGTCTTGTTTCGCGCAATTGGCAATGTTATCTTAAATTTATGGATTTATTTACAATCGAATTTTATATGCCCTCTGAGGCGCATATGCAAGCCTTCGCCGCCGCTCTGGGCAAAGGCTTGCGATGCGGGGATATCCTTCTGCTTGAGGGGCATATCGGCGCTGGTAAAAGCTTTTTTGCGCGCGGCTTGATCCAGTCGGTGCAAGATATTCCCGAAGAAGTGCCTTCACCAACGTTCACGCTGGTACAAACCTATAACACGCAAATCGGTGAGATTTGGCACGCGGATCTGTACCGCCTAACCTCGCATCAAGAGGCAGTAGAATTGGGGCTAGAGGAGGCGTTTGAAACCTCGATTTCCTTGATTGAATGGCCGGATCAGCTGGGGGATCTGTCTCAACATGGTCCTTTAAATATTGCGTTTTCCGGCGGTACGAGCGACAGCGATCGGTACCTCAAATTGCAGGGTCCAGCGCCTATTTGGGCGCCGCGGTTGCAGGGTTTGCGCGGTGAATGATCTGGGTATATCCGCCGAGCTACAAGATTTTTTACGGCAGTATAAATGGCAGAATGCGCAGATTGCCGTGCTGAAAACGGATACGTTTTAGCGCCAGTATTACCGATTATCGTAGAATGAACGCTCGGTCATTTTGATGGATGCGCGGCGTAGCGCGTCGGATGAAACAAAGCGCTTTCAACAGATTGCTTCACATTTGCTTGCGCAGGATCTCAGCCCCCCACAAATTTATGGCGCGGATCATGATTTGGGGGCTTTGCTTATTGAAGATCTGGACGATGATTTATTCTCGGGATTTTGAGCAAAGGGCGCGCAAAGCGCCTATCCAATTTACCAAAAGGCGGTTGATATGCTGCTTGCGGTTCAGGCAAGCGATCCTCCAGCGCTTTTTAGCGCAGCCCGTGCTCGATGCACAGGATTTGGCTGTCATGATCACGCCGGCTTTCGAATTTTATAAGGGCTCAATACGCGTTGAGGCCGATCAGGCCGCTTTGCTTGCCGCGCTTGCTGATTTGTTCGCGGATGCGCTGCAAAGCGCGCTAGTGCTGGCGCTGAGCGATTGTCATGCAGAAAGCCTGCTTTTTTTGCCGGTGCGCCGCGATATTTCCGCTAATATGGAGGCCGGTTTGGTCGTGTATTTTGTGGCACAGGTGGGCCTAGAGGCCCGGGCCTTCCAGCGCGTTTATGCGGTTTTGGGGGTTTTCGCGCGGCTGGCCTTGCAAGAAAATAAAGCAAATTGTCTGGTGCATATGCCCCGCGTCTAGCGCTATATCTAACGCAATTTACGCTTTTCTGGTTTGCAAGGGCTTAAGGCTTTGATCGATTGTGCGGTTGATATCGCGCGCGATAGTGGCGCGCAGACCATTCTTGTTAATTTGCATTACAAATATCAGATGCTTGCGGATCATTTGCGCGATGCGCCCGCGCAAACACGGTTTGAACCGCCGCATATTCTTGAGACCGGGGGCGGATTGGAAGCGGCTTTGCCGTAATTAGGAGCGGGTCCAGTGGTAACGATAAATTCAGATGCGATTTGGCAGGGTGAAAATCCGATTGCTGCTTTGCGTGCGCTGGCAGCCAGAGCGGATGGAGGCGCTGCTGCTGTGCATAAAGCGCACCCACGCGCGTGGCCATGGCGGGGCAGGCGATTTTTCGCTGGCAGAGAATGGCTGTCTGCAGCATGGAAGCAACTTGGTTTACACTGGTGTTCAAACTATAAAAACGAAGGGATTTGATGGCCACTGAACAACGCACCTTTTCGCTCAATCTTTTGTGGGCTCAGATGATAGAGCGCCAGGGTGTTTATTGCGCGGTGTATCGGGGTAACTGGTGCGATGTTGGCCACCCTGACGGGCTGGCATGCGCTCAAAATATGCTGTCTCATTCCAATATGCCAAAGGCAAATTAGGTGAATTTTAAAGGTCAGACGCTTTTTGGATTGCCGCCCGGTGCTGATTTTGCCGCCGCCTTGGTAGATGGACTATGTACAAAGTTTGCCACGGCTCCACCTGCCGATCTGGCGCGCGTGCAGATCATCGTGAACACCCAGCGTTTGGCACGTAGAGTGTCTGATTTATTCGCCGCAAAAGAAAATATTCTGCATCCAAAATTGCATGTTTTAAATGATTTAAGCGGGTTGGCACCGCAGATAATGCTGCCCGCCGCGCCGCCAGTCTTGAGCAGCCGGTTCGAGTTATTGGCGCTGGTTGAAAAGCTGCTTGTTCAACAGCCCGATCTTGCTGCGCGCTCTGCGTTGTTCGATTTAACCGATAGCCTGGCTCAGCTCATCGAAGAAATGCAGGATGAAGGCGTAGGTGTTGCAGACCTTAAAGGGTTAAACGTGAGCGATCAGTCCGGACATTGGCAGCGTACCCATGCTTTTTTAACCATCGCAGCCGAGTATCTTTCAGGGCGGGCCGCGCATCCTGACATGGTTAGCCGGCAGCGGCAAATGGTCGAACAGATAAGTACTTCCTGGCAAACTGCACCGATCCCCTCGCCGGTTATTCTGGCGGGCTCAACCGGATCGCGTGGAACAACGCTGTCTTTGATGAAAGCTGTGGCTGCGCTGCCGCAGGGGGCCTTGCTCTTGCCCGGGTTTGATTTTGATATGTCGCTGCAGGCATGGTATGACATGGCGCATGGGTTGAATAGCGAAGATCATCCGCAATACCGCTTTGTGAAACTGTTCGCGGCGTTGGCGGCTGAGCCGCAGCAAGTGGTGCGCTGGGCAGGGGTGAAAGCGCCGGCTCCAGCGCGGGGCGCTTTGGTGTCTTTGGCGTTGCGGCCTGCACCTGTTACCGATTGTTGGCTTTCCGAAGGGCCGGTTTTGCGCGATATTGCTGGGGCTACAGGTGCCATGACCTTGCTGGAAGCGCCCAGCCCCCGCCTTGAGGCTATGGCGATTGCCATGCGGCTGCGCGAGGCAGCTGAAGAAGGTCTTACAGCGGCTTTGATAACGCCAGATCGGGGTCTGACGCGGCAAGTCAGCGCCGCCCTGAGCCAATGGGGTATCATCCCGGATGATAGCGCGGGCATGCCGTTACATCTCAGCCCTCCGGGACGTTTATTGCGCCAAGCGCTGGGTATATTGGGGCAAGGTGTCAGTACGCCAACGCTTTTGGCGCTTTTAAAACATCCTTTGGCCCATAGCGGGGGCGCGCGAAATGAACATTTATTGCTGACTCGCAATTTAGAGCTTTATTTGCGTGCCAAAGTTATCCCGTTTCCCCAAAGCGCTGGCTTGCAAGCCTGGGCGCAAAAACAAAGTAACCCTATGGCGCTGCCATGGGTCGGCTGGGTGTCTGAAATATGCGCGGCGCATTGGCCGGCAGATTCTGCGCCATTTGCGGATCTGTTGTCGCAACATTTGACATATGCGGAAGCGATTTGCCGCGGATCGCGCCCCGATGTGGAAGGGGAAGCAGGGGGTTTGTGGCAGCAAAAGGCCGGGCACCAAGCGCGCGAGACGGTCAAGGCGCTAGAAGCAGCGGCGGCTTTGGCCGGCGCGGTTTTGCCGTTTGATTACGCGGGGGTGTTTAACGGCGTTCTTGCGCAAAATGAAGTGCGCGATCGCGACGCTCCGCATCCTAAGATTTTGATTTGGGGTACGTTAGAAGCGCGGGTTCAGGGCGCAGATTTGTTGATTTTGGCAGGGTTGAATGAGGGGGTCTGGCCGCAAGTGCCGCCCCCGGATCCTTGGTTGAACAGGCGCTTGCGCCATGAGGCCGGATTGTTACTTCCCGAACGTCAGATTGGGCTATCTGCGCATGATTTTCAACAGGCAATTGCTGCAGCGCAAGTGTGGCTGACCCGATCAGTGCGCAATGATAAGGCTCAAACAATCCCTGCGCGTTGGGTAAACCGCTTGATCAATTTGTTAAACGGATTGCCCGAAAATGGCGGCACACAGGCGTTTTCGGCGATGCGCGCGCGCGGGGATGCCTATTTGAAACGCATTGAAAGCTTCGAGTCATGGCACCCAGCCCCAGGGGCCTTGCGCCCGGCGCCGGCGCCGCCAAAAGCGGTGCGCCCTCAAAAACTCTCGGTGACGGAAATCAAAACGCTGATCCGCGATCCTTATGCGATTTACGCCAAGCATGTTTTGGGCTTGCGACCTTTAGAGCCGATTGAGCCGGTCCCAGATGCGCGGTTGCGCGGGGTGATATATCATGCGTTGATGGAGCAGTTCATCAAGGCCTGGCCTGATTGCGCGCCGTCGGATCGGCGCCTGCGGTTTGTTGAAATTTCAGAAGCTTTGTTGCGCGCGCAAGTGCCTTGGCCATCGCATCAGGCGTTCTGGCGCAGCCGCTTGCGGGCTATGGCAGATTGGGTTATCGCCGAAGAAGAGGTTCGCCAAGCGCGTGGTCAACCGCTTGTGCTTGAAGGCCGCGGGGCTGTGTTGCTGCCTGAGCTGCAATTTACCCTCAGCGCAATTGTGGATCGCATCGATATCTCGCAGGAAGCTGGGCTCTATATTTATGATTACAAAACCGGCGCAGTGCCCACGGCAGATCAACAAAAAGTCTTTGACAAGCAGCTTTATTTGCTGGCCACAATCGCGCAGAAGGGGGGATTTGAAAACCTGCAACCTGGCGAGGTTGCCGAAGCGGCGTTTATCGGTCTGGGGGCGGCGAAGAAATATCAAGCCGCACCGTTTGATAAAGAGCCGTTTGCGCAAGCTTGGGAAAAATTCAAACATTTAATTGCCAGCTATCAGAATGAAGAGACAGGGTTTCAGGCGCGCCGCGCTTTGTTTCGCGTTGAAGATTATTCACCCTATGATCAAGTGTCGCGCTATGGAGAATGGTCGCTCAGCTCGCTAGCCTGTCAAGAGATATTAAGATGAGCGCGCGTGATCCCGCCAGCGCGCGTCAACTTGCTGCGGCGCGCCCCGAAATATCAACATGGCTATCGGCCAATGCAGGCTCGGGCAAAACCAAAGTATTGACCGATCGGGTGGCGCGCTTGTTGCTGAATGGCGTATTACCCGAACATATATTATGTCTGACCTATACAAAAGCGGCTGCCAGTGAAATGCAGAACCGGCTTTTTGAGCGGCTTGGGGCATGGTCGATGCGCGCCGATGCCGCGCTGCGCGATGAGTTGCAGCAATTGGGCCTTGAAACCGAACTTGATGCGGCGATGCTGCGCAAAGCCAGAACGCTGTTTGCCCGCGCCATCGAAGCGCCCGGCGGTTTGAAAATTCAAACCATTCATTCCTTTTGTGCGGCGCTTTTGCGGCGGTTTCCGCTGGAGGCGGGTGTGAGCCCGCAATTTCATGAGATGGATGAACGCGCAAGCCGCTTACTGGCGGGTACGATACTGGATGACATTTCCGCCTCGGATCAGCAGCCAGTAATCGGGGCAGTGGCCGCTTATTGCAATGAAACGGATGTTATGGACCTGATCGCCTCTGTCTTGAAACACCGGCAGTTATTTGCAAAAGGCAGCGCCAAAGCAGATATCTGGGCGCGATTGAACCTGCCCGTTACTCTAAGCCGCGAGGCGCTATGCGCAGGGGTTTTCACAAAAGATGTCTGGGGTTTGATTGGCACGCTGGTCAGTGTTCTCAGCACCGGATCTCCCACCGATCAGCGCAATGGCGAAAAGCTCGCTAAATTGTCTGCGCCAAGCCTTGAGGCGCTTGGCATGTTGGAACAGCTTTTACTTTGGGGTGAGGGGGCAACAAAAAATACACCCTTTTCTGCAAAAATAGACGCCTTTCCAACCAAAGCTCTGAGAGATGGCGCGCTGCAGCCTCATTTGCCTGCGCTTCACGCATTAATGGCGCGCGTTGAAGACACCCGTGATCAACGACTGGGGCTTTTGGCGGCTGAGAAAACCGCCGTTCTCTATGCGTTTGCTGCGGTTTTTCTGCCGGCTTATGAGCGCGAAAAACAGGCGCGGGGATGGTTGGACTTTGACGATCTGATCTTAAAGGCGCGCGGATTACTAACGGATCAAGCTGTGGCAGACTGGGTTTTGTACCGCTTGGATGGCGGCATTGATCATATTTTGGTGGATGAGGCGCAGGATACCAGCCCCATTCAGTGGCAGCTGATCGAAAAACTGGCCCAAGAATTCACCAGCGGTCAAGGCGCCCGGTCAAATCGCGGCCGAACGATTTTTGTGGTTGGGGATAAAAAACAATCGATTTATTCCTTTCAGGGCGTAGACCCGGCTGAGTTTGATCGGATGAAAGCAGATTTTGCAGCGCGGTTGAAACTCACGGACACGCCGCTTTTTGACGCCAGTCTGGCGCATTCTTTTCGATCCTCTTCGGCAATTTTGGCATTGGTAGACCAGCTATTTGCGTCGGCAGCGGGCGCCGAACAGCATCTGGCGTTTAAAACCAAGATGCCGGGGCGGGTGGATCTATGGCCTGCGCTTGAGGCGGTGGAAAAGCAAAAAGATCGCTCTTGGGAGCGTCCCGTTGACCTACCGGATCAAGACAATCATTTGGTGCAATTGGCGCGCTATATTGCCGAAGAAATTGATTATATGATCACCCACAAAGTGGCGATACCCGAAGAAATCGGAAAAACTGGTCACTATCATATGCGTCCGGTGCGTGCCGCGGATTTCCTGATTCTAGTCCAACGCCGTTCTGATTTGTTTCAAGAGATTATTCGCGCTTGCAAAGCCAAAAACTTACCCGTTGCGGGCGCGGATCGTTTGAAACTGGGCGCTGAAATGGCGGTAAAAGATTTATTGGCGCTTTTGGCTTTTCTGGCCACGCCGGAAGATGATTTATCCTTGGCTGTGGTACTGAAATCGCCCTTGGTTGGCTGGGATGAGCAAACGCTTTTCACCTTGGCGCAGGAGCGCGGCAAAAAGTTTCTCTGGCAGGTTTTGCGTGCGGCAACCGATCAGCATGCGCGCTTGATTGCGATGCTGAATGATTTGTTGCTGCAGGCTGATTTTTTGCGTCCCTATGAATTGCTCGAGCGCGTTTTGACGCATTACTCGGGCCGCAAGCTGCTTTTAGGTCGCTTGGGTCAAGAAGCTGAAGATGGGCTGAACGCGCTTTTAGGGCAGGCGATGGCCTATGAGCGTAGCGAGGTTCCTAGCTTGACAGGGTTTTTGGTTTGGATGCAATCTGACGGGCTGGAGATCAAACGCCAGGTCAATCAAGATGGCAATCAAATCCGGGTGATGACAGTGCATGGCGCTAAAGGATTGGAATCTCCCATTGTTATTTTGCCCGATACGGCAAAGCGCGATGCGCGGTTGCGCGATGATTTATTGGTTGCCCCAGATGGTGCGTTTTGGAAAGTGCCTCGCGCCGAAATGCCGCCGCGATTGTGCGAATTGCATGAGCGCAAGCTGCGCGCGGAAGAGGAAGAGCGAGATCGGTTGTTATATGTAGCGATAACGCGGGCGGAAAAATGGCTGATCGTAGCTGTTGCGGGGGATTTGGGGGCGGATCAACAGGCTTGGTATCAAAAAATTAGCCTTGGGCTTGAGTCTCTCGCGACCCAACCGCAGCGCTTTCCAATGGGTATGGGGCGCCGCTTTGACTATGGTGTTTGGAGCCCGCGCAGCGCAGAGATCGAGGGAGAACAAAGCATGCCGAGCCTCGTTTTGGAAGATTTTTTCAACGAGGTTGCGCCGCCGGTCTCAGCCCAACCAAAGCCGTTAAGCCCCTCTGATTTGGGTGGCGAGAAATCGTTGTATTCGGATGCTGAGGAGGCAGATGAAGACGCAAAGTTACGCGGGCTGCAAATTCACAAATTGCTTGAAGTAATGCCAAGTCTTGATCCTGCGCTTTGGTCCGATATGTGTTTGAAAATTTTGGATCAGGCCGGTCTGCCCCCGTCTGCAGAGACGTTTGAGGCGCTTAAAGCGGAAGTTCTAGGCGTTTTAAAAGTCCCCGATTTGCAATTTTTATTTGGTCCGGATGCGCTTGCAGAAGTGGCCTTGTCAGGTCGAGTGGCGAGCCTTGATAACCAGCAGATTTACGGAGTTGTTGATCGTTTGGTTGTGCAAGAGACGGCTGTTTGGTTGGTTGATTTTAAATCAAATGCGCTGGTGCCAGAAGGCTTGGCAGACGTGCCATTGGGGCTTTTGCGTCAGATGGCCGCTTATGCTGCGGTGGTCGCCCGCACCTATCCTAACCATCAGATAATCTCAGCGCTACTTTGGACCAAACAGGCGCGTTTGATGCGCTTGCCCGACGCACTCTTGGCAAACGTATTTTCCGAGTCATCTCTTGACCTTTAGGGGCGCGATGCCTAAATCAATATTATTGGAAATCTGGTTTCAGGGGATATGAAAATGGCTACGGTTGTCGTCAAAGATGAGACCTTCCACAGCGAAGTAAAAAACTCTGATGTTCCTGTCGTGGTTGATTTTTGGGCGGAATGGTGTGGCCCTTGCAAGCAAATCGGTCCGGCGCTAGAAGAGCTATCGGTTGAAATGGCCGGAAAAATTAAAATCGCTAAAATCGACGTGGATACTAATCCAAATTCCGCTGCCTCTATGGGGGTACGGGGTATTCCGGCTTTGTTTATTTTCAAAGATGGCGAGGTGGTTTCGAACCGCGCCGGCTCTGCCCCCAAAGCCGCGCTGCAAAGCTGGATAGAAGATAGCATTTAAGCTCTCTGGAATGCTGTAATGTAGAATTGGGCACCTTTGGGTTCCTTTTCGCGCCAAATCGGCCCTTTATGAATGTGCCTTAATGTAGTGCATATCACCGATAGCGCAGAGCGTAAAAAAAGGAGAGGCTTATGAGCCAAAGTGGTTTTCCTCGATGGCATGGCACCACGATAATTGGCGTTAAAAAATCAGGTAAAGTGGTGATCGCGGGGGATGGCCAGGTTTCATTCGGCCAAACGGTGATCAAAGGTACAGCGCGCAAAGTGCGTCGCTTATCGCCCGGCGGTTTTGACGTGATTGCAGGTTTTGCGGGTTCAACCGCTGATGCGTTTACGCTTTTGGAACGGCTTGAAGCAAAGCTGGAAGCCGCGCCTGGACAGCTACAGCGGGCTTCGGTTGAACTAGCCAAAGATTGGCGCACAGATAAATACCTACAAAAGCTGGAAGCGATGCTGATTGTCACCGATGGCAAAAAGCTCTTTGTGATTACGGGCGCGGGTGATGTACTTGAGCCCGAGTGCAATATTGCGGCGATCGGCTCGGGTGGGAATTTTGCCTTGGCGGCAGCACGTGGCATGATGGATAGCGATAAAGACGCCGAAACAATTGCCCGCGAGGCGATGGCAATCGCTGCTGATATCTGCGTCTACACGAATGGAAAACTGACGGTCGAGGATCTTTCAGAATGACCCTTATCCCACCTGAAACGTTGCGGTCAGCTGTTCAAATGGGTATCTTAAATGAAATCCAGGCGGTGCATCTTCAAGCAGAGTTTGGGTTTCGTGCCGCGCTGTTGCGCGATGATAAGCCCTTTGAGTTTTTTAGAGATTTTTCGGAAGTTTTTGTCACTTTGGGGTTAAGCTTGTTATGGAGCGGTGCGATCGGATTGATTGGGCTGTCTGTGTCTTGGGTGTTTGCGCATTTTTGTGGTCTGATCTTATGTTTAGGTTTGGCGCGCTGTTTCACGCTGATGCGCCGGATGAGCTTGCCCAGTATCGTTTTGGCGCTGGGCGCTGTGGTGAATGGCAGCGCGGCGTTTGCCATTGGTTTTTTCGAGATTGGCAGCTTTGAAAAAGCACCTCTTATAGCGCTGACCGCGTTTGGTATGGGGGTCATGTCTTTGTATTTTAAAGTTTTCAAACTGCCGTTTGCGATGTTTTTGAGTTATAGCGTGGCGCTTGACCTAACCGATATCAGCCTTGTGCCCGCAAATTTTCCGGAGATGTTTTTCAATTTAGGCATTGGGGCTTTGGTTTGATATGCAAGATCTGCACCGCTTGGGTCGGTTTTCGGCAACTGAATTTTGGCTGCATATTCTTACCGCGCCAGCCTTGGTGAATACGGCAGTTTTCTCCCTTTATAAATTGGGTGGGACGCTAGGTCATCTTTTAATGGCGGGCCTGCTTTTATTGGTAACCGTTTTTTCGTTGATTATTGATCGCTGCTCTTTTTTAACAGCCGGCTTATTGTATTTTATTGCCGTGGTTATTTGGATCATAAACCAAGCGCTGGGTGCAGCATTTAGCGGGGTTTCGGTTGTCTTTATACTTCGGCTTGCTATTTACGGCATTGGGCGCTTGGTGGGTGCAAATGCGCGGTGCAGTGTTGCGTGCCTTGCCAGGGTTTTCCGGTAAATCTAAGCTTCCCCCTTATCGATCAGAGGATTAAATGACAGACTTAACTCCGCGTGAAATTGTTTCAGAACTTGACCGTTATATTATCGGGCAACGCGATGCGAAGCGCGCCGTTGCGGTGGCGCTACGCTCTCGCTGGCGGCGCAAACAACTTGATGCCAGCTTATGCGATGAAGTCTATCCTAAAAATATCTTGATGATCGGGCCAACGGGCGTGGGTAAAACCGAAATAAGCCGCCGGCTTGCCAAATTGGCGAAAGCCCCTTTCATCAAGATTGAAGCAACCAAGTTCACCGAAGTGGGCTATGTGGGGCGAGATGTAGAGCAAATCATCCGTGATTTGGTTGATTCTGCCATCGCGATGACGCGTGCGCAGATGCGCGATGATGTGCGCGCAAAGGCGTCTCAGGCAGCGGAAGATCGGATAATAGAAGCCATTGCCGGATCCGATGCGCGTTCGGCCACGCGTGAAATGTTTCGCAAAAAACTGCGAGCTGGCGAGTTGGATGATCAAGAGATCGAACTTGATGTTGCCGATACCAGTATGCCCACACCCATGTTGGATATTCCGGGTCAGCCCGGCAGCCAGATGGGGATGATGAATATAGGCGATCTGTTTGGCAAAGCGTTTGGTCAACGCGTGGTGAAGCGCAAAATCAAAATTGCCGAAAGTCATGATCTTTTGGTTGGGGAAGAGGCGGATAAACTGTTGGATGATGATAGCGTCACCCGCACTGCGATCGCAGCCGTGCAAGAAAATGGCATCGTGTTTTTGGATGAAATTGATAAAGTCTGCGCGCGCAGCGATGCGCGTGGCGGTGATGTCAGCCGCGAAGGTGTACAGCGCGATTTGCTGCCTTTGATCGAAGGCACCGTGGTCAGCACAAAATATGGTCCAGTCAATACAGATCATATCTTGTTTATTGCCTCTGGCGCGTTTCATGTGGCCAAACCGTCGTATCTTCTTCCTGAATTGCAGGGCCGGTTGCCCATCCGAGTTGAATTGCGCGCGCTAGGCGAAGAAGATTTTGTGCGTATTCTCACCGAGACCGACAATGCCTTGACCTTGCAATATACCGCGCTGATGGGGGCGGAAGGTGTTGTAGTTAAATTTACCGAAGAGGGGATCGCCGCGCTGGCGAAAATAGCCGCGCAAGTGAACTTATCGGTTGAAAATATTGGCGCGCGGCGACTTTATACGGTGATCGAGCGGGTGTTTGAAGAATTGTCCTTTACCGCTTCGGACCGCGCCGGTGAGACCGTTGAGGTCACGGCCAAATTTGTAGAAGATAATTTAGGTGATTTGGCCAAAAGCGCCGATCTTAGCCGTTATGTTTTGTAACGCTGCTGGTTTGACCTGGTAGAGCACGTTGGCCTATCTAAAAGGGGCATGAATACGTGCCGTCCTGCGTGAAAGTCATGGCTGTATGAACCAGCGCATCTTCTAAAGACCGCTGCGCTGGGGGCAGTACCGCCCAGCACAGCGCTTGGATGGGTTGGCCGTCTGAGCGGGCAACCAAGGACAATCGGGGCTTGAAATTACGCGGCGATCTCAGTGCCCGCGCCAAGAAAAGGGTGAAGCCAGATTATGGAGGCCGTGTAGGTAGGGCCAGGCTGCGCGTTGCTTTGTGCAAAGACCAGTGTGCCTATAACGCTCAAAAATCAGCAGCTGCGCTGCCAAAATAATCGCAGGATTGGGCTGCTAGCAACAAAAGTGGAAACAGGTGAAAGCCTTTTTGTCTGATTGAATTGGCTTGAAGAGACGCACCAGCCTTTGCCTGATCGCGTCCAGCGCTATAATCGTCGTGTTTTAATCAGTGCTTATTGTTTTTGGCAAGATTTTTTGCAAAGCCGCCACTTTTTTGGGCCAGCGCTCATCGTCCCTGCATAGTCTGAAGCTGCGCAAGGATCGGCGTTTAAGAGACGGGCGATCCCCTTCTCATTTAAAAAACGGTAATCAACCGCATATAATTTATTGAGCTTGCCGAATGCTGTTGGGTCTAAGGTAATATCCTTTTAAGGGGCGATAAACAATGCGCGCTTGTGCTCCTTATGGCGCGGCCCTGCGGCTTTGGTCAAATTTATCCAAAGTATCATCAGTATTAATTCGGTAGGTTTGTTCATTTGAGCTTACAAAATGTTCATTTGATCGGCTACACGCGGCGTATGACCTTCACACCCCGTCAAGAATCTTTTTTATCGCTCTTGCGCCAGCAAGGAGAGGTAGAAGTTGAGCTGTTGGCGAAAGACTGGAATATTGTCACGCAAACAGTGTAGTGTGATTTGAGTGTCTTGTGCCATGCGGGTCTGGCGCTGCGCACGCATGGCGGCGCCAAACGTATCAGTGGGAGCCTCGGTGATGGTCTATGAAGACCGCCGTATGGTGCATTTGGAGGCCAAGCAAACGATCGCGGGCGCAACCGCGAAGCTGATCCCCAATGGCGCCTCAGTGGCGTTGAATATCGGCACTACAATCGAATTGGTTGCAGAAGCCTTGCGCCAGCACCGCGATTTAACGGTGTTGTCGAACAACGTGAATATGGTGCGATCATCGGTGGCGAGGCGGCGCGGGCAATCTTAGCCCATGCGCGTTGTAAAATTCTGGTTGCGGATGGGTCGAAATTTGGCGTGCCCCGGCCTGCATTGTTATTGCGCCTGGCCTTATTTCTTTATGATACTTCGGGAGGGCGGAAAATTCTGCTGGAGACAAGCCGTCTGAATTTGCAAACAGGTCCTGAAGGTGCGCCGCTGAAACCCTTTTTGAAACAGGCGTTTGAATATTCTGATTGCTGGATGGAGGATGCGCGTTTGGTGGTGCTGAACGCCTGCGATGCGGTGGCGCGCAGCGCAAAGATCAACGTGCGCAGCAAAGTTGTTGCGGCGCATTATGCAGATGGGCTGTGGCATGTTCAGCTACAAACCCAAGATGGCGCGCAGCAAACTCTAAGTGAAAAAATGCCGGTAAATGTGGGCGGGCCTTGGGTTGAAACGGTGATAAATGGGGCCTTACGCTTGAAAAGCCGTGATAAGGTGCGTTTGGTGCGCGGCAGCCATATCGTGACCCGAAAGTTATTTGACCATGAGAAAAGTTATTTTTTCAAGGCAGGGATGGGCGCATTATGTTTGCCATTTCCTATGAAGAGGATTTTACGCTGATTGGCACAACCGACGTCGATCATTTTGATCCGGGGAAAAAGCTCGAATGCTCTGCAGAAGAGCAAGCCTATTTGCTGAATTTCGTCAATCAGTATTTCGCTGCAGAGGATGTGGTATGTGCTATACTGGGGTGCGTCTGTTTTATGACGATGGGGCCAGTTCAGCCACCGTGGCCACGCGTGATTACGTGTTGTGGGTGGATCGCAGCGCGGTTGGGTCCGTACTGAACGTGTTTGGTGTAAAAATCACCACATATCTGCGCTGGAGTTGGTAGATGCATAATTTGGTACAGCCAGCGTCAAGTGGATTGCTGGTGTGGCTTTGCCAGGGGGTGATTTCCCGGTCGATGCGGTTGCGCCGGGGAGGTATTTCATCTGCGTCACATTTGCACAAGTGGTCGTTCTAGCTGTTGGAAGTATTTCCATTTTAAACGGCTTTGGAGTTCATACCACGTCAATTGTGGCGCTTTTGGGGGCGGCGGGTTTGGCGGTTGGCTTGGCGCTGCAGGGATTATGTTGATTGTATTTCGGCCCTTTAAACGGGCGATTATGTTTCGGTTTCAGGGCAATCGGGTACGGTGAAAGAGATTTCTATTTTTACTACCGAATTGGGAACCTCGGATAACTTACAGATTATCGTTCTCAATGGCTAAGTTTGGGGTGCCCCCTATCACGAATTTTTCTGCCTATGGCACACGGTGTTTGGGTGTGACCTTTGGCGTTGCCTATGCCAGCGATTTAAAACATGTCGAAGAAGTGTTGGCGCAGATTATCGTGGCCGATACGCGTATTCATGCAGATCCAGCGCCGGTGATTAAAGTGAGAAACTTAAACCAAAGTTTGGTCGATTTCGTGGTGCGCATTTGGTGCGATTCAAGCGATTTGTGGACTTTGCGTCTGGACCTAAACTGGCAGGTTAAAGACAGCTTTGATGCTCAAAAGATCGAAATTCTCTTCTCCACAACCACGATTGTGCAGCAGGGTTTACAGCAATAAAGTGGCTTCCTCTATGGTCTGGCGGGTCAATGGCAATTTTGTGAACGCCTAGCCTTTTGATGATGTGAGTGATGAGGCTTATGGCGCAGCGCTGGACGCTGAACCGCGTTGATGGTGTTCAAGATTAGAATTATATCCGCTCTCTCAAACGCCCCGGGACGTTGATATTGGCACGCTATGAATAATATTGCAGAGGTTAAAATGGCTTGCTTCTCGGTTTGGTGGATCAAACCTAGCGTGAGTTGGGGCTACATAATGCGCCAATCAACTGCAAAAGGCCGGTTTTTTATATTAATATGGCGCTGAATTGGGTAGTTTCTGACATATAAATCGGGTCTTCGTTGGATATTTAATCAGATCACAGGAATTAATGTCGGGGAAGTTTAAGATGAAGAAAGTAGATAATAATTACGAAAAAGTGCATCCCACAGCGAAAATGTATGCTAAAGAGCTTCAGAAAGGTTAGCTCAGCCGGCGTGAGTTCCTATCCAGAACAACCACTTTGGGTCTTACAGCATCTGATGCCTATGCGTTAGGGGGTTTAATGTGCTCCGCTCAGGCGGGGGCCATTTGTAACAGGGCGGACCAATGCGCATGTCGATGCAGATAATTGCATTGAAGGATCCGCGGGTTTTTTGGAATATTTGTTTGAATATAATAGAGACGGGTCTATCGCGCCAAATCTTTTGGAAGGTTGGAGTGTAAGTGAAGATGCAAAGACATATGTTTTAAAAGTCCGTAAGGGCGTGAAATGGAATAATGGCGATGATTTTACAGCCGAAGATGTCGCGCGTAATATCGAGGGTTGGTGTGATAAATCAGTCGAAGGCAATTCAATGGCTGGACGGATGGCATCCCTTATTGATCCTGACACTGGGAAAGCCGCTGCTGGTGCAATCAAAGTAGTTAGCCACAAGGTTGAACTGACATGCGTTGCTTCTGATATCACCGTTATTGCAGGAATGGCAGATTGTCCCGCAGCGGTTGTGCACTCAGTGTTTTCTGTTGATATAATGGCAACAAACCCCGTGCCGTGGGTACTGGCCCATTCATGCCAGAGGGCTACGAAGTGGGCGTTGAGGCCGCGGTGGTTAAAAACAAAGCGCATGATTGATGGGGCTATTCTGTTAGGAGAACCGTACCGCTGGAACGCATTGAGTTTATCGATTACGGAACCGACCCGTTGGCATTTGTAACGGCGGCCGAAGCCGATGAAGTTGATGTGTTTTATGAAACCGTTGGAGAATATGTTGATGTGATAGAAAGCATCGGATGGGAAAACTCATCGATCGCCACGGGTTCAACGATTGTGATCTGGCCAAATCAGGTTGCAGAAGATGCAAATAGGAATAAATCTTATGCTGACAATGCATTGTGCTTAAATTGGGCTATGCAGGGAAAGGGGCGCCAGCGAACAATTCTCACGCAGGGCCGATTCATCTGGAGCATGATCCAAGCGTCGAGAGATTGCCATATGATCTAGAGAAAGCCATGGCTTTGATGGAAGAAGCCGGCATGGAAGAGTATGAACATGAAATCGTATCGATCGACGATGATTGACAAAAAAACACAACCGACTCGGTTGCGGCGCAGCTTAGGGATGCGGGCTTTAAGGTGAAAAGAACAACTCTGCCAGGTTCTACATTCTGGAACGATTGGACAAAATATGCCTTCAGCTCCACAAACTGGAACCATCGCCCCTTCGCAACCCAAGTGTAGGGCTTAGCCTATAGATCTGGAGAGGCGTGGAACGAGTTTGGTTGGAACAACGCTGAATTTCATGCATTGCTGGCACAGGTCAATACGATCGCAGATGCGGATGAAAGACATAAAATTGCCGGCCAGTGTCAAGCGTTGATTGCGGAAGAAGAGGTTACGATTCAGCCATATTGGCGTAACCTTTACAGAAGCCACAGGCCAGATCTTCAATGTGATATGCATATTGCGTATCATCCGTATGTTTATAAATGGGGTTTCAAAGCTTAAACTCTATATTTCTTTGAGGCCGCTCTTCCAAAGAAGGGCAGCCTTTTATGTTTAAATCAAATTTAAAAATATGACTTGGAAGTGCAGGAAACGAAATGGGGATGTTTATTTTACGGCGTCTTATGATTATGATTTTCACTGCTTTATGTTTAACATTCGTCGTCTTTTTCCTGATAAACCTCTATCTAAACCTAGAAAAATTGGCCAAAATCCAAGGTAACTTTCGAATGAGCGATGAGGCGGTTCAATCTTATTTGCTTAATAATGGATACTTGTTACCTGTGCCTGTAAAATATGGTCAGTGGTTGGGGGCCTTGCCGGGGCATGTGATCGAAGGTATGGATGGGGAGGTTTGCAGTAGATGCATCAGCTCTGAAATTCTCTTAAGTGATGCCCCTAAATATTGTGGGGTTTTATAAGGCGATTGGGGATATTCAACGCGCTTTAAAGATGACGTTTCGGGGATCATTGGCACTAGGTTTGCTTTGATCGGTACGTTAATGTTTTGGGTTATGGCGCTTATGGTGCCGAGCGCGTTTATTCTCGGTATTCTGGCGGGCATGCGCGAAGGCAGTCGAACTGATAGATCCCTGTCAACGGTTGCGATTTTGACAACAGCGGCCCCTGAATATGTCTCAGGCATGATCCTAATATCTATTTTTGCATCCAGCGCCGTAGGGCTGAGATGGTTCAAAGGCACCCAACCTCTGCGATGGAAAACCTTAATCTTGAGAATTTTTTATTACCGGTTTTAACGATCGCGATCTACAGAATAGGCTATATTGCGCGGATTACCAGGGCCTCTATGACCGAAGTAATGTTTGCACAATATAGCCGAACCTCACGTCTAAAAGGCGTTTCATTCCCGAATGTTGTTTTGAAACACGCGTTGAGAAACACCTTAATTGCGCCGTTCATCGTGGTCATACTTCAATTTCCTTGGCTGTTAAACGGCGTTGTAATTGTTGAAACACTTTTTAATTACAAAGGTTTTGGTTGGGTTTTGGTGCAGGCTGCCGGGAATAACGATATTGAGCTTCTCTTGAGGGTATCAGTGGTCTCTGTCGTAGTGGTTCTTGTCACGCAGCTCATATCTGACATCGGTTACGTTTATTTGAATCCACGCATAAGCGTTACGTGAAAAGGATCCGACAATGAACTCTTTATCGTGGACAGGAATATTTTTGGGGAAGCTCATCCAGCTTGGGCCGGTTTGGATTTCTCTTGTGGTGCTTTTTGTTATCTCTATGCGAGATAAAAGATCGCTGGGCCTATATGGAAAGCTTTTTGACTCGGTCATTGGAATGATCGGGTTTGCGATTCTAATGTTCCGGGTTTTTACGGGCTTTTCTTAGGCGTAATGGACCTGATAATTGCGCAATACCTATTGGCGCAATTCTCAGGTATGAAGAATAAAGTCCCTGGGACACACCCCTAAGGGTCGCCGAAGATGACAGTTACAAACATTTTTATTGGGAGGCTATCATTTAGCCCGAGACGTCTTCAGCTGCGTGATCGCCGGGTCCACGATCGTTATTGTGATTATACCTTTGGCTACTTTATTTGCCTTTATGGTTGGAATAACCTTGGGTATTCTTGCCAGCTATTATGTGGCGCGGCGCGACACGTCGATCTCTTTTGTCGCAAATTTGATTTTGGCGTTTCTAGTTATATTGTTGTTTTATCTCTTGGTCACTCCGAAATCAGACTGACTGGTTTACCGCAATATATGGCCATTGTTTTGTTTGTGTTCCCATTAATTTTTTATTCTGTATTGATCTATTCGCGGTATCATGCCGTTCCTGCGAAGCGGAATGGTTTGCTTGGCGTGGGATTGACCATATTGGGGCTATTATATGTTTCATTGATCAATGAAACGGACAGTAAAATCGAGCTCTTTACCGCGATAGACCTGTTTGACGTGGATGCGGGATTGTTGGCCGTTTTTGTTTCTGTGGTTTTTGTAAACTCACCAACCATTTTTCGGATTATTCGCGGCTTAACCATGGATATCAAAACCCGAGATTACGTTGTTGCAGCGCAGACGCGGGGTGAAGGTGCATTGTGCATCATGCTTTGGGAAATACTTCCAAGCGCGCGCGGGCCGTTGATCCTAGATTTTTGCCTTCGCATTGGATACATCACGATCTTACTTGGAAAGCTTAGCTTTTTCGGTCTTGGTTTGTCGCCTGAAGATCCCAACTGGGGGGCAGCAATCAATGATGGTCGAGAATTGCCTATTTATCCTCATGCGGCTTTGGTCCCGTCCTTTGCCTTGTTGAACCTGGTGTTAGGCTTGAATTTGCTGGTCGATGGTCTGCGCGAGGAAAGCCTGAAAGATTAGAAACTTAGAATTCGTCAGAAATTGTGCGCTTAAACGCGTCAACTAAATAGGCAAAGAAAAATGGATAAAACAGATTTTGACGGTCAGATTTTGAAAATCGATAAGCTTTCCATTGCTTTTTTTGCCCGATTAAACGAAATTCCAGCCGTGATGAATTTTTCTGTTGCAGTTCAATCTGGCGAAGCCGTGGGTCTGGTTGGAGAATCTGGGTGTGGGAAATCTACGGTTGCATTGGGCGTGATGCAGGACCTTGGTGTGAATGGCAAAATCGTTGGAGGTGCGATCAAATTTATGGGCAAAGATCTTGCTCAGATGAGCGCCGAGGAGTTTCGGAATATTCGTGGCGATGAACTCGCGATGATTTATCAATAACCGATGGCCTCATTGAACCCGACGCTGAAGATTTCTAAGCAGCTAATAGAAGTGCCGATGATCCATGAAGGTGTGTTCGAGCGGGAAGTTTATAATTGGGCGCTCGAGGTTGTCAAAGATGTTAAGCTTTCCGACCAGGAGCGCATCCTTAAATTATATCCTCACCAATTGTCTGGCGGGCAGCAGCAGCGGATCGTTATCGCTATGGCGCTCATGTCAAAACCGGCTTTGCTTATTTTGGATGAACTAACCACCGCGCTTGATGTCACGGTTGAGGCGGCGGTTGTCAAACTGGTGAAAGATTTAGGTAAAAAATATGGCACATCCCTGCTCTTCATCTCCCATAACTTGGGGCTTGTTTTGGAAACCTGTGACCGCATCTGCGTGATGTATTCTGGTGAAGCGGTGGAAACCGGCAGAATCAAAAATGTTTTTGAAAAAATACAGTATCTTTATACGTAGGCCTTTTTCCGATCTATTCCTCTGCCAGGGGCGGATAAAACCACCCGTCCATTGGTGGCTATTCCCGGGAATTTTCCACTGCCGCATGAACGGCCCCAATGGTGCAATTTCGGGCCGCGCTGCGATTATTTCCAAGAGGGGGCCTATGATAGTTCAGCTATTGATATGGTCCGAATCGAAGGTCATGCGCTTCATTTAAGCCGCTGCAAAAGAGTCCAAAATATCGACTGGTCGCAACCTGCCAGCACCTCAAACGTGAATTCTAAGTCAGAGCTTGGCGATGTGATTCTCAAAGTTGATAAGCTTAAGAAATATTATGAAGTTGCCGCCAATGAGCTTTTTGGAAGCGTAGGGGAAAAGCGCGTTGTCAAAGCGAATGAGTCAATCTTGTTTGAGGCGCGTAAAGGCGAAACTCTGGCTATTGTGGGCGAATTCGGTTGCGACAAGTCTACCTTTGCAAAAATTCTCATGGATTTGGAAACGGCGACGGATGGCCAAATTTTATTAGACGGAAACAATATTCAGCAGACTGCAATTGAAGATCGTAACACTCAAACAGTTGTCGATATTTAAATGGTTTTCCAAAATCCGTTTGATACTTTGA
>JACLAD010016691.1_pt1 | contig 31744 bp, 29 predicted proteins | sample 8027901 | NCBI WGS metagenome assembly JACLAD01 (sample SAMN15725071, study PRJNA655200) | protist metagenome | isolation source: fluorescence activated cell sorting (FACS) single amplified genomes of... | place: Spain: Blaines Bay Microbial Observatory, Mediterranean Sea | collected 2016-07-05 | reverse complement strand
TTACTATTTAATATACCGCTTTATACTGCATACAAGTTTTAAGACATCTCCCTGAGTTTTAATCCTTTTGTGTGTTTACCCTTATTGGAGTCCCACTCCACTTGTGCCGGCATCCCTGCCGGCTTTTTTTTGCAATTTTTGCGTTAAACGACGTTGCGTATGCACTAATTAATTAGATTTAATGTATAAACCACTTAATTACGTTGTTTAGGGCTAGGCAGGTGCGACCCCCTTTTTTATTTGTTTTACTGCTCATCACTATTACTGGTACCAAAGCGTTTGGAGAACAAATAGCGCCCTCCTTCTCACAGAAACTCGATATTCAGGTACGCTACGACAATCGCTCCAACCGCCCTAGCCGCGAACAATATCGACTGCGCTATTACCCGTCTATTGCGCTAAACGCTTCATGGTCTATTAATAGCTTTATCGTTACAGGTGAAGATTTTTCTTCTAGCCACAATACTTTTGGCAAAGAAAGTACGGACTACCTTTACGCAAGGCGCCTTTACTTAAGGCACGAAACCCATTCTGGAAAAACCGAGCTAGGTGTTATTCCTACTTACAAAGGCAGGGTTTCTTCTACCGGCCTATCAAAAGACGGCTGGATAACTGGAGTTCGCCATGTAAAGCAGTTGAAAAACGACTCGGCCATAGAAGTGGTGTTGGGCCAATTAGCTAATGCACAAGCCAATGAGGCATTAAGTGTAGGCGGGGAAGATCAATACTTTGAAGTGGAATACTCGGCGAATATGGGGCAGCGCCATAGCTATGAAGCCAGTTTCGAACGCATGCTAGACGGCACGTTTGTTAGAGGAGAGTATCGCTTTCGTATCAACCAACAAGACACTGCATTTATAGAGTGGGTACAGCGCACCGATAAAGGTGCTGCAAAAATTGTGGTAGGCAAAAGTGGCGTGTTTAGCACGAACGTTCTCGATACAGCCTACCCCATTGAATACTTCGCCTATTACTCGTATATCAATAGAAATTTCGGGGCCCGAGCGGAACTTATCGAAGACTTTCTTGGTACCGGCCATGGCGGCTCACTTGAATTCAGCGGCTTAATTTTACAAAAGCATGAAGTAGAGTGGTTTGTAAGGGCCGATGTCGTAGATAGCATAAGCCGCTTACTTGCGGGCGTTAAAGTGGCGTTTTAAGCGCAATTTTCAACAAATAAAAAAGGCCCATCAAACGATGGGCCAAACAGCAAGAACGCGTACACACTTTAACAGTGCATAATAGATTACGGGTGGTCGCTTCAAGGGGTTCAAACGTAGTGGATTACGTATTTTTAATGTCACTGGCTTTATTCGCCATGCGGCTTTTATTACAATCAAAGTGTAGGGCTGATATTTTCAGCGCGTAGATAGTGATTTACCCAAAAAAGGTGTTTTTGTGCCTAGCCGATACGCCCAATTTAAAGAAAAGCTTCCCATTTCCCTTCTTTCAGATGAAACTCTGCTCGCTTTTAGGGTGCTCTTAGATGAGCCTTTGGATATTGTTGACTTTGCCCAAGATATTGCAGATCTAGCCCAATATCCCGAACGCTTGAAAGACAGCTATCGAAAAGAGTGGGAAGCCTACGTCATTAAAGCATTGGCTTTCGAGATAAGGCAGCACGACGATCTTTCACCGGCCGAGTTTATCGATTTGATGATGGAGAAAGTCGAAGACGTTCAGCAAAATAACGACACCTACCACAATTTATTGCGTCAGGTTCATCATGCTAAAGGTATTTTGCAGTCAGAAAATACCATCGTATTTCCGACGCCACTGCGCCAACAGCTTACTGCCTTTCTGCTGCCAATCACCACAATACCGACGCCAAAAAAGTGATGTTTATAAAGGCATGCGCGAATATTACGCTGCGAAAATAGGTAAGCATTGCGGCGGCGCTATTTGCGCGCTACTTATTTGCACTTTTATATTTATACTGTGAAGGGCAATAACCTCTGTCTACGCCTTCAGGACGCAAGCTTGCGTGTTTGGTTTTTCTGCCAGATACACGCTCTCGCCAATTCTTAAACGTTTTTTGCTTAAGATTTTTGCGCATGAGCTTGATCACCTCTTTTTCGGGTAGCCCGAACAGGCGCTCGATTGCTTCAAACGGCGTGCGATCTTCCCACGCCATTTCAATAATGCGTGATTCTTGTTCTTCTGATAATGCCATCTCTAACGTCTCAACATACATGCTTAACCCCAATAAATACTATATTAAAGGTCATTTCGTTCAGTTATGGCCCGTGAAAAGCGCCTGCGATAAAGCTAAACATTATCACCAACACTGAAGCCTTCATCATCTTTCTCAAATGCTAGCTTAAGAAGCTCTGCAGCCGCTTTAGCGTCGCTTAGCGCGCGGTGATGTTGCTCCATGTCGATATGAAAATGCTTAGTCAGGTTTGCCAATGAATAAGAAGATAACCCCGGGTGGGTGCGGCGCATCTCCCGCACAGTACACATTTTAGGCCGCCTGAACGGCTGCTCTAATCTCGCAAATTCCTGTTTAATAAACCCATAGTCAAAATTTACGTTATGCGCGACAAATACAGCATCTTCGGTAAAGCTGGCGATATGATCGGCTACTTCTGCGAAAAGCGGTGCATCGGCAACCATATCGTCAGAGATACCCGTAAGACGCGTGATACTACTTGGTATTCGTCGCTGAGGGTTGAGTAAGGTTTGAAACCTATCTACCTCTTTTCCCCCAACTAGCTTAACCATGCCTATTTCAGTAATACGGTTATAGCTGTTATTCCCGCCCGTAGTTTCAATGTCTACCACAACATAGGGCTGCGCTGGGTCGCGAACCCAATTTACCGTGGTAACAGCCACGTCGAATCCGGCTTGCTGTAGGCGCTGAATAGAAACCAATTGGTTCCGGCGCAGTTGATCGCCCGGCGCCTTTATTTCTTCAAAGCGAAGCGAATCATCCAACACCATAATATCGGGAAAACCGTCTCGCAGGCTTTCAAAGTCTTTGCTCATCATGCGAAGTAATGCGTATATCGCACTCAGCGAACCGTGCTCTATAAGCGCCTCAATAGGAGTCAGCAAATGGCTCGACCACATAAATAAGCTGTTTACTTTACCGTAGTGTTGGGTTGCCATTTTATGTATGTGAAAGCGCAGCTTTTCTTTGCTATCAAGCGCATCGAGTAAAGTCTCGATGCTATCTTCAAACTTTGTATAAAAATTATTTTGCTTCAGCGACAGCGGCCTTCTATCAAATTCCGTGACCAGAGTATCTTCTTCATAAAGCTGCTTCCAAAAAGTGAGGCCAAACAAACTGCGCCATAAACGGTTCTCTGTTCGCCACCCTTGAACTCCCTGTCTGGCATAATGCGCCAGCACTCCCCGCTCTACCTGCTGATTTTGACTAACATCTATGGCTAAGGTTCTACTTGCGTTTCTCAGCATGTCGGTAACGGTGCTGGTGCGCTTTTTATGATATTTGCGGGCATAAAAGTCTTCCGCAAAAGCCAGCAAGGTATCTGACTGGGGGTTATCTATGATGTGCTCTAAAGCGCGTCGAACTTCACCGTGGTTACCGTCTTTATAGCTTTCTCTTAGCCACTTTTCTTTTGCTTTATCGCTTTGCGCTAATGCCAGTATGTTAAGCCCCTTATCGCGGTTAACCTCAAGTACTTTAAGCCCTAGTGCGTAAAGTAGCTGGTCGCGATAAAAACTGGCTGACACCCCTTCTGTTTCTGGGAATTCGCTATCTGCAAGCGATAACAATGTCTCATGGTTATAGAAGGCAAGCTGGCTTGAATGATTGGCATAAAACCACGCGGCCAGTGCATCGTCTTTACTTTCAAAGCGCGCGGTGTCGGTAACAGAATCAGAGCGTGTTCTCATTACCCCAAGGTCGCGCATAGAAAACTGATTTAAACGGCTTTTTGTGTTACCAAAATAAATAAACAATAAGAAGCGCAGGGCACTATCGAATAAACACACTAAGTAGCTTTCAAGTGAAAAACTCTCTGGCCACCCTCGGGCAGTAATTTGCTCACTCAGTAAGTTGACGAGTTTAGGTTTTCTCTGAGAAGCAAGACCCTGAATGCTGCCGTATTCTGACAAAAGCGCGAGCAGAGCATCTTTTGTCAAAACCCCAGCAATATCATTAAGCGTAGCGTGAGTTAAATCGCCAAACCAGCCGTCCTTAATTAAACAGTCAATTTGATGTTGAGGGGCAACAATTTCACCATAATTGAACTGCATTCTATCTATCACTGCATATTTGCGATTAGCCGCGCGAACCACAATACATTGCTTGTCCTCATCAAGGGCTTTGAAACGCTGAATAAAGCGCACAGCTTCACTGCTTAATAACGACTGGCTCGCCCCTTCAAAGAACGCGAGAAATTCATGAAAATGTGTCAGGTAATAACGGGGCGGTAAATCTTTTCGCATGGTGCATCTTTGGCTATGAAATCGGCAATAGTGTATATTTATACAGCCCAATTAATCAAATTAAATACGCCTATTTTAGTTATTGATTCCCTGTTTAAACTCGCACTCGCTGTTTCGATACCCATTGAAAAAAAGCCGCAAGCTGCGAATCGTCTAATAGATGCTGTAAACTATTGTAGTGTTTGGCCAGCGCCATTTCATCGTAGAATCGGTGGACACCGCTATGACATTGCCGGCAAATATATATGCCGGATTGAAGCTCTGCTTTAGTGTAATGCTTTTTGAAATAGTTACGCCGATGCATTTTTTTGGGGATGAGGTGATGAAACGTTAAACGGGTCTGTCTTTTACAGCACGGGCATACGCCTATCTTATTCACCACAATTCACCTTTAATAAAATCTACTTCCGTCTGCATCTAGCTTGCGTATGCCTAATCTCGCTCTCGTTTAGGCGCGCCTATCGCTTACACTTCTATGCCAGTGAGTAAATCCAGTCTTCTTTGCATTACGTAATAACACCAAATAATGATTACGAAGGCGAACTATTATGAGCTTAACCCGTTCTATGGGCTTCTCTTGCCCCTACTGTATGGCACCAAACGATGTGGAAATAGATGAAGTTAACGACGTAGGTCAAGTACAGGTTCTTGATTGTCAGGTATGCTGCCAACCCATAGAGTTAACCGCATACCAAGACGCCGACGATATACACATTGAGGCAGAACGAGAGAATGACTAAGCAGTTTACTCGCAGTGATATAGATGCACTAGCGCAGCGCTATCGGGCCAACCTAATTAACAGCCTATCAGGTTTTAAGTCAGCTACCTTAGTTGGGACGAGTGACGGACAAACCAATAACCTGGCTATTGTCAGCTCTGTTGTTCACGTAGGCGCAAACCCTCCTCTTCTTGGCATGATCATGCGACCTCACACAGTAACGCGCGATACACTTAGCAATATTAAGCAACAAGGTTTCTACACACTCAATCATGTCTCAACTGATTGGGTAGACAAAGCGCACCAAACCTCTGCACGCTACGCGCCAGAAGACAGTGAATTTGATGCCGTAGGCTTAACGCCTGTGTTTAGCGAAACGTTCAGCGCCCCTTATGTCAAAGAGAGTGAGATAAAAATGGGGCTTAAGGTAGCGCAACACTTTACCTTACTAAATGAAACCGAAATGGTCATTGGTGAGATTCAAGAACTTTTTTTACCTGAAGCAATTATTGATACCGAAGGTTACGCCGATATCGAACAAGCGAAAACAGCGTGCATCTCCGGGCTAGACAGCTATCACGGTACCTCGCGTATCGCACAGTTTGCCTACGCTAAGCCGGGTGTAGATTTATCGCAAAAATGAACCTTTTAGCGCAACTTCGGTCTTATTTGCATCAATAAGAGTTGCTACTGCCATATCGAACTCTGAAGTTTATTTAATCTAGATCAAAGGAAAATACGACTTTTCGTTCGATCTTTTTTCAAAAAGAGATAGTATTTAGATATGTAATAAAACCTGCCTCTTTGGGCAGGTTTTTGCGTTTAAAGCGCCGAATAAAAAAGAATCATTATCGTTTCTATCTCTTAAGGAGAATGTTATGAAATCTGTAAACCGCCGAGATTTCTTGAAGTTATCAGGCTCTACAGTTATAGGTCTGACGCTAGGTGGTGTAGCGTTGCGCGCACAAGCTCAAGAACAGCTAAGTGCCGACGACCCAACAGCGAAAGCATTAAACTACACACCGTCGTCTACCGTTGAAGGTTCAAAGTGCGCTAACTGCATGTACGTGCAGGGAGCTGATGGTGAACAATACCGTCCTTGTAACATTTTCCCTAATAAGCTGGTAAATGCGGATGGCTGGTGTAGTGCTTGGGTTAAAAAGCCGGGCTAAGATAGCGGCCACGCTGATAGACGATTGAAAGCCCTCGATATTATCGAGGGCTTTTTTATTGCTTGAAGGATGTATTCACTCCCTTGCGGCAAATGCTTAACGAGGGTCGCTAAGGCCTGCTTCTATACCTTTTAAACGCGGGTTATCAAAGCGCGTGGGTAATAGACCCGGCTTGATAAAAAAGCCGTGTTTTGCTTCAAAAATGCTGCCTATTTCTAGCACTTTCTTATCTTGCCATTTGCCGCCTATGAAACTAATGCCTACCGGAAGATCTTTTACTTGCCCAGCAGGCACAGTTAAATGCGGATAACCGGCAATAGCGGCCAAATACCCAATCCCGATGAAGCCCACTGGTGAGTGGTCGCCATACACGCCATCAATTAAAAATGAAGGGCTATTCGATGGCGCAACCAATACGTCAACATTGTGCTTCGACAATAAGGCGTCTATACCGTTTTCCCCAGCGGTATCTCGGATAAGGCGCAGTGCATGTTTGTATTCGTCACTGTCGATAGCAGAAGAGGCTAAGGACTTCTCAAAGATATCTTGGTCAAATAACGCTAACTCTCTGGGTGTAGCCTGGTTGAACTCGATGAGCTCAGACAGGTTTTTAGCGGGAAGCGATGCAGGAGAGTTCGACAGGTACTCGTTAATGCTGTGATGGAACTCGCTTAGCAACACATTGTATGAATCTGCCCAAAAGGAATCCGGCTGAGAAAAATCACTGATATCTACGAGGGTTGCACCAGATGCTTCCAACTGCTTTAACGCTTTTTCATAAACAGCCAATACGTGAGGGTTATCACCTTGTCGGTAGCGCACCACACCAATACGCTTACCTTTTAAGTCTGTGGCAAGCAGCGACGAAGAGGGGATTTCAAGAAGGTGGTCGTCAGCGTTTTTAGTTGCGCTATCGTTTTTATCGGCGCCAGCCATAACTGAGGCCATTAACCACGCGTCTTGTACACTCGATGTCATTGGCCCTGCGGTGTCCTGGCTAAGTGAGATAGGTACAATATGGGTTCTAGAAAGTAAGCCTACGGTTGGTTTGAAACCTACCACTCCGTTAATAGAAGCTGGGCAGATAATAGAGCCATTGGTTTCCGTACCCACGGCGAGGGACGCCAAGCGCAGCGACATAGCCGCTCCCGAGCCCGACGAGGAACCACAGGCACTTCTCGATAGCATGTGCGGGTTACGAGTAAGCCCGCCTACCGCGCTCCAACCACTTATTGATGATTCAGAGCGAAAATTTGCCCACTCCGATAAATTAGTTTTACCCAGAACAATGGCACCGGCTGCTTTCAGTTTTGCCACAATGGGTGCATTTCGCCCAGTGTTATTGTTAAGTAGCGCCATCGAGCCCGCCGTTGTAGGCAGTTCATCGCTTTCGATATTATCTTTCAGCAAAACAGGTATACCTGCTAACGGGCCCAGCGTCTTGCCGTTCGCCAGTTGCTTATCAATAGCATTCGCTTCTTCTAGCGCATTGGGGTTCACTGACAACACACTATTTACCTTGCCATCTAGCTGTTCAATACGCGCTAAATAACCTTTTACCAAGGCCGCAGACGTAATCTCGCCACTGGCAATAGCCTGTGCTTGCTGATGTGCGGGTTTACCCAAATAGTATTGCGTTTCGTTCGCTTGGTTTGAGTTAGAGGGGGTTGAGTGAGAAACACACGCCGTACAAATTACGGCAGCGACCAGTAAATACCACTGCTTCAACATAAATCTTTCCTTAACGCATAATCCCACTGCCTGTTTTTTTACTGTTAAACAAAAACAGCAAGTCACAGACGTTAGAGTAATGATAGTTTGTTATACGTTGTATCAGAAATAGTTCACTGGCTACACAATAAAATGTGTATTTACTGAGTTACTGGGGTTGGCAGCTTATAAAGAAGATTATCCAGTTTATATTTATCTAGCAGCTTCTGATAACGCCCATTATCAATAAAAGCGTGAAGCGTGGCGTTAAATGTTGCTCTTAATTCTGGGTCAGGAATGGCGGCACTATAACTAGAGATAGGAAACAGTTCGTGAAAAACAATGTCGTCATCGGCATAGGCACGACTTTCAGACTTAAAGAAATTAAAGATATTTCTATCGAGAATAGCCACATCTACACTGCCTAGCATCAACATGTCTACTTGCCTATCTTGTCTTGCCATCTCTATATAGGTGGGCTGCGCTGAAACAATCTCACCAAAAGCTTCTCCAAGAACTGACTGAGCGGTTTGAAAAGCAATAACACTTTTGCCACGCAAATCTTCAATACTATTTATTTCAAGCTTTCTATCAGCCCGAGTCACCGCGACGTTTTGATAAACAATATAGGGGTCTGTCAAGATAGCTTCATCTACGCTATGCGCTGAATTTAGCGTTAGGCCAATATCTACCGTGTTATTTTTAAGCAACCTACTCGTTCGCCCAAAGGGAACATAAATAGGAGACAGGCTATGGCCCATATCGGCCAAAATAGCGCGAATTAAATCGACTTCAAACCCCGAGTGCTCTTGTGAAATAACGTAAGGAGGCTTATTCCATCCAACCACCACGTCGACGTCCCTTGCGCTAGAAGGTATGACGGTAAACACTAAACACAGTAAAAAAAGTATACGCATACGGTTCCTATTGGGTTGAAAACCACACAGCCCGCTTCACTATAGGCGTTTTTTAACATCGCACAACTCGACAAAAGATTAACATTTTAATTATTTTTATTTATTAAGAATATGGCCTTGCCTCTTCCCTTACCTAACTTGTATCTTTTGGCTTACTTGCATTTTGTTTCATGCAATCCAAAGGTACAATAGCCTCAAAGGTCTCAACGAACGATAAATATGGCTTGGCTACAACTTAGAATAAACACCTCATCTGAATATGCAGAATCAGTTGGCGATATGCTTAGCGCCAATGGTTCTCAAGCTGTCACCTATGTCGATGCGAAAGACACCCCCATGTACGAACCCAAGCCGGGTGAAATAATGTTGTGGCCGGATACTCAGGTGGTAGGGTTATTTGAAGCGGATGCGGATATGAAAAGCATTCTGCAGCGCTTAGGGAAAGCGAAAGTGCTTGGGCCTGATTTCAAATACAAGCTTGAACCACTTGAAGACAAAGACTGGGAGCGCGAGTGGATGGACAACTTTCACCCTATGCAGTTTGGCGAGCGTTTATGGATTTGTCCAAGTTGGCGTGATGTACCCGACCCCGATGCCGTAAACGTTATGTTAGATCCAGGCCTTGCCTTTGGTACAGGTACACACCCTACCACGGCCCTTTGCTTACGTTGGTTAGACGGCATAGATATGGCCGGTAAAACAGTAGTCGATTTTGGCTGCGGTTCAGGTATTTTAGCCCTAGCAGCATTAAAGTTAGGTGCCGAGCGTGTAGTTGGAGTCGATATCGACCCTCAAGCGTTACAAGCAACGAAAGAAAATGCCCGCCGCAATGGTGTCGAAGACAGGCTCGATGTTTACCTTCCACAAGACCAGCCCGAGCTTGAAGCCGATGTGGTTATGGCTAATATATTGTCGGGCCCGCTTTTAGAGCTTCAAAGCGTGATTACCAACTACTGTAAATCTAAAGGGTTGCTTGTGCTCTCTGGCATACTTGCTGAACAAGTATCAAAGATAGAAGACGCTTACTCACAAGATATTGTTCTAGAACCAAGCGCGATTGATGGCGAATGGGCCAGAGTCTCGGGTTCGAAACGCTAAACCCTCTCGTTAATTCGGCAAATTTTTACACTACCGCCTTTTGCGAAAGGCGGCTTGTATTGAAAAAAACACTCAGAAAAAACAAACCCGCCCTGAATAATTGTTAATTTTTTTCACATTACAGCCCTTTTAGCACGTGGGCTGTAAGACCTTCGTACAATAATTAAACTAAAAAATGCCGTTAGCTTACTAATGTGGCAGTTTTTTTTCACTGTCAAGACCACCAAGTGAAATTTTGTGTGATTTTTAGCCTTTTCAAGTATTGCGAAAACACGTACACTTAGCGCCCCGTTTTAGCCGGGTGTATAATTTCTGTGCAGTTTTAGATGGCGAGCTATACAACTAACAATGCGAATTGGACCTTACGAGTTAGAAAACAATTTGATGTTGGCCCCCATGGCTGGCGTGACTGATAGACCGTTTCGTCAACTATGCAAACGCTTGGGTGCAGGGCTTGTTGTTTCCGAAATGCTTTCGAGTAATCCGAAGGTTTGGAACACTGCCAAGTCACAAGCGCGCATGAACCATGAGGGCGAAGAAGGCATTCGCTCTGTACAGATAGCTGGGGCAGACCCTGAGCTTATGGCTCAAGCAGCACAATTTAATGTAGATAACGGTGCGCAAATCATCGATATCAACATGGGTTGTCCTGCGAAAAAGGTCAACAAGAAGCTGGCAGGCTCTGCTTTGCTTCAGTACCCAGATACGGTGGAGGCAATCGTCAAAGCAGTCGTTAATGCTGTTGATGTACCCGTAACACTGAAAATTCGTACCGGCTGGAATCCAGAAAATCGCAATGGGGTAGAAATTGCCCGCATTGCAGAGCAAAACGGCATACAGTCGCTTGCAGTTCACGGCAGAACGCGAGCTTGTATGTATAAAGGAGAGGCTGAATACAGCACCATACGTCGAATAAAGGCGGCAATTTCAATTCCTGTTATTGCAAATGGTGATATTACCTCTCCACAGAAAGCACAAGAGGTGCTGAATTACACTGGTGCAGATGGCGTAATGATAGGTCGCGGCGCGCAAGGTAAGCCTTGGATATTCAACCAAATCCAACATTATCTTGAAACGGGCGAGAACCTAGCACCACCGCCGCTGTCAGAGCAATATGAGATTTTGCACGAGCACGTAGCCAATGTGCAGGATTTTTATGGCGACATAGCCGGTGTAAGAATTGCCCGTAAGCACGTGGGCTGGTATCTCTCGGAGCACGATACGGATCGTCAGTTTCGTAAAACGTTTAACGCTATCGATGATGCAAATGAGCAACTCGATGCACTAAATGCATATTTTCAAGCGCTGCAGACTCGAGAAACCCGACAGATTTCTCCCGCAGCATAGTGATGACTAACTTAAGAGCAACACAGTATTATGTTCGATCAAAACGTGACTTCACCTTTTACTACGACAGTAACTACGCCTTCACAAACGCAAGCGCAAAAGCCATTGCGTGACTCTGTAAAGCAAGCGGTTAACAAGTACCTAAAGCAATTAGATAACGCAAACATCGACAACCTGTACGAAATGGTACTGGCTGAAGTAGAAGCACCGCTTCTAGAAGAAGTCATGACTTACACTCGCGGCAACCAAACACGCGCCGCTATCATGATGGGCATCAACCGTGGCACACTTCGCAAGAAGCTTAAGCAATACGGCATGAACTAAGATTCCAAGGGCTTCGCCCACCAAAGAGCACCAATCGGTGCTCTTTTTGTTTCAACACTACAACATTAGAAACTTAAAATTTATGCAAACACCAAAACCAATTAAACGTGCTCTTCTTAGTGTCTCTGATAAAACCGGTATCCTCGATTTCGCGACAGCGCTGCATAACGCTGGCGTTGAGCTTCTGTCGACGGGCGGTACCGCAAAACTCCTGGCTGAAGCTGGTTTACCTGTAAAAGAGGTGTCTGATCATACAGGTCACCCAGAGATTATGGCTGGTCGTGTTAAAACGCTTCACCCGAAAATTCATGGCGGTATTCTTGCTCGTCGCGGTGTTGACGAAGCGGTGATGGAAGAAAACAACATTGCGCCTATCGACCTTGTGGTGGTTAACCTTTACCCGTTTGCTGCTACCGTGGCAAACGAAGACTGTACGCTAGAAGATGCGATTGAAAATATTGATATCGGTGGCCCAACCATGGTTCGCGCGGCAGCCAAAAACCACAAAGACGTGACTATCGTGGTTAACGCGTCTGACTACTCTCGCGTTTTAGCTGAAATGAACGACAACAACGGCTCATTGACATACAGCACCCGTTTCGACCTAGCCATTAAAGCGGTCGAACACACGGCTGAATACGACGGTATGATTGCCAACTACTTTGGTGCGCGTTTAGACAGCACAGGATGCGAGGCAGACTGTGACCACCAGCACAGTGAATTCCCGCGCACCTACAACATGCAGCTGACTAAGAAGCAAGACCTTCGCTATGGTGAAAACAGCCACCAAGAAGCGGCGTTCTATGTTGAAAACAACATTCAAGAAGCGTCGGTTGCTACTGCTACGCAGCTTCAAGGTAAAGAACTGTCGTTTAATAATATTGCTGACACCGATGCAGCGCTAGAGTGCGTTAAAGAATTCGAAGAGCCAGCATGCGTTATCGTTAAGCACGCTAATCCATGTGGTGTTGCGATTGGCAACGATATTCTAACTGCCTACGATCGCGCGTTTAAAACAGACCCAACATCTGCGTTTGGCGGCATTATTGCGTTTAACCGCGAGCTTGATGCGAAAACAGCACAAGCGATTGTTGACCGACAATTTGTAGAAGTGATTATTGCGCCAACAGTTAGTGATGAAGCGAAAGAAGTAGTAAGCGCGAAGAAAAATGTACGTCTTCTAGCATGTGGCGACTGGGCTGGTCAGCTAACAGAAGGTTATGACTTTAAACGCGTAAACGGCGGCTTATTAGTACAAGAGCGCGACTTCGGCATGGTTGAAATGGAAGACCTAGAAGTTGTGACTAAGCGTAAACCAAGCGAAGACGAACTACGCGACCTTATGTTCTGCTGGAAAGTCGCAAAATACGTGAAGTCTAACGCGATTGTTTACTGCAAAGACGGCATGACAGTAGGCGTGGGCGCAGGCCAAATGAGCCGCGTGTATTCGGCAAAAATTGCCGGCATTAAAGCGGCAGATGAGAACCTAGAAGTGGCAGGCTCTGTTATGGCATCTGACGCTTTCTTCCCATTCCGCGATGGTATAGACGCTGCTGCACAAGCCGGTATTAAAGCGGTTATTCAGCCAGGTGGCTCTATGCGCGACCAAGAAGTGATTGATGCCGCTGACGAACACGGCATTGCCATGGTGTTCACAGGTATGCGTCACTTCCGTCACTAAGAAGCATAGAAAGCATCTTGTGAGGGGTGATTAACGCTTTACTAAACACGCAGTATGCCAATATTTTAAAGCATACTGCGTGCTTTATTCCCCCTCATCAAACCAACGCGTGTATTTCAAATTTTCTGGTATCTTAGCGACAAAATCGCGAATTTCTCTGCTAAGGCGTAAGTGCAAATAAGGGTTAGCTGATAGGCTTGATTTAACCTGTGGTAATTTGTAGTAATAGTGTTACTAATAAATGTTATGTTATTTGCCTACCCTCGACAGAAAAAGGAAATAAGAATGAAAAAGTTAGCCCAAATTGTGTTAGCTGCAACACTTGGTGTAACAGCAACCTATGCCAGTGCCGATGCTATTTCTGACGCCGTGACGAGCGATATCCGCTCTGATAAAGCCAAAGTGCGCGACGAATATCGCAATCCGCAGCAAACCTTGCGCTTCTTTGGCCTTAAGCCAAACATGACCGTTGTGGAAATCTCGCCAGGCGGTGGCTGGTATGCAGACATTCTTTATTCTGTTGTAAAAGAAAACGGTAAATACGTTGCAGCACACTTCTATGTTGATGAAGAAACCAGTGGCTACTACAAAAAGTCAGTGGAAGGCTTTAAAGAAAAAATGAAGCCAGGCATGAAGTACGAAGGTGCAGAACTTACTGCGTTCGACCCTATGAAAGCGCTAGATATTAGTGAAGCTGGAAGTGCTGATATGGTGCTAACCTTTCGCAACGTACACAACTGGTACATGCGTAACGGTGACGAAGGTATCGACAACGCATTTGGCGCTTTCTTCAAAGCACTTAAGCCGGGCGGTGTGTTAGGTGTAGTAGAGCACGAGCTGCCTGAAAGCGCTGATGATGAAGCGATGAAGAAAAGTGGCTACATGAAGCGTTCATACGTTGTGGCTGCTGCAGAAAAAGCAGGTTTTGTACTTGAAGCAAGTAGCGATGTAAACGCAAACCCAATGGATAGTGCCGACCACCCGAAAGGTGTGTGGACGCTTCCTCCGCGTTTGGCGCTTGACGATGAAGACCGCGAAAAGTACATGGCGATTGGCGAGAGCAATCGCATGACGCTAAAATTCATCAAACCAAAATCATAATATTAAACACTCAAAACGGAACAGTTAATGAACGTACTTGTAATTGGCGGCGGTGGCCGCGAACACGCGCTAGCGTTTAAAGCAGCGCAGTCTTCTGATGTTTCAACAGTATTTGTAGCACCGGGTAATGCCGGCACCGCTACAGAGCCTAAGCTTGAGAACGTAGCGATTGATGTAAACGACATCGCGGGCTTGGTTTCTTTTGCACAAGGCAATGATGTTGCACTTACTATTGTAGGCCCAGAAGCGCCGCTAGTTGCAGGTGTAGTAGACGCGTTCACTAACGCGGGTTTAATGATTTTTGGCCCCACTCAAGCTGCCGCGCAGCTTGAGGGTTCAAAAGCTTTCACCAAAGACTTCTTGGCTCGCCACAGTATTCCTACGGCTGAGTATCAAAACTTCACGGAAATTGACCCTGCGATTGCCTATGTTCGCGAGAAAGGCGCGCCAATCGTAGTGAAAGCTGACGGTCTTGCTGCCGGTAAAGGCGTTATCGTTGCGATGACCCTTGAAGAAGCTGAGGATGCTATTCGCGATATGCTAGCGGGCAATGCCTTTGGCGAAGCGGGCAGCCGCGTAGTTATTGAAGAGTTCCTAGACGGCGAAGAAGCGTCGTTTATTGTTATGGTAGACGGTAAGAACGTCCTGCCTTTTGCCACCAGCCAAGACCACAAACGTGCAGCTGACGGCGATAAAGGGCCAAACACGGGCGGTATGGGTGCCTATTCACCGGCTCCGGTTGTAACACAAGAAATCCACGACCGCATTATGCAAGAAGTGATTATGCCAACGGTTGATGGCATGGCCGCTGAAGGCAACGATTATGTTGGCTTTTTATATGCGGGGCTAATGATTATGGCCGACGGTACACCAAAGGTCATTGAATACAACTGCCGCTTTGGCGACCCAGAAACCCAGCCTATTATGCTTCGCTTAAAATCTGATTTGGTTCCACTTTGCCAAGCAGCGTGTAAAGGCGAACTTGCAGGCAAAACCATTGAGTTTGACGAGCGCGCATCGGTAGGTGTTGTACTTGCCGCGGGCGGCTACCCGGGTAGCTACGACAAAGGCGACGTGATTACCGGCTTTGAAGAAGCCGCTAAGTTAGATGGAAAGGTTTTTCATGCTGGCACAGCCCTTCAAGATGGAGATGTAGTGACCGCCGGTGGCCGCGTACTTTGTGCAACTGCGTTAGGTAATAACGTAACTGAAGCGCAGCAAAAAGCCTACGAACTGCTAAAAACCATTCAATTTAAAGATGTATACTATCGCACTGACATTGCACACCGTGCAATTGCCCGTGAAGCTGAGGCTTAATAAGCGACGCATATAACACAAACACTAAAGACGCGGCGTAAGCCGCGTTTTTTATATCACCTATTTTTTGCCTGTCTTACAAAACTTGTACCAAACTCTTACCAAACTCCCACCTAACGCTTCCATAACTATCACTTAAAGGGTTTAAAAGGCGCAACTTTTTTACTTTGACCGTCTATACTTGAACGAAATCAAAGTCCAAAAGAATTATGGCGAATGAAAACCCTTTACACACTGGCAATATGCCTAGCATGCTTTACCTGTGCGGCGAAGAGCAGCGATACCCTCTCTGACTCGATAGGTATCAGTGGCTTTGCTAGGGTTGTTGGAGGACAACTAGACACGAGCGAAGCTGAATTCCAAGGCTATTCAAATGATTTTAGTTTTTCTGAACAGTCTTTATTCGCGTTACAAGCGGACTTAAGCATTAGTGAAAAACTTAAATTGTCTGCCCAACTACTTGGGCATTCTAACGACGACAGAGACTCTGGTCTTGAATGGCTTTACCTAACTTATAACGCAAACTCTAATTGGAGCTTTAAGTTAGGCAAATTGAGAACACCATTTTTTCGCTACAGCGACGTACTTGATGTGGGCTTCGCTTATCCATGGATTACCCCTCCCGAACAAGTTTACGGCGGCTTTTTATTTTCAAACTATGAGGGCTTAAGCGCAACGTATCGCATTCACTTCGATAAATTGAATGTAGAAGTTGAAGCTTACTACGGCACTTATGACGGTACTTTTGACCGTGCAGGTGAAGAAACAGCCATTGAAGTAAACGATATTCGGGGTCTTATATTAGGCATATCTAAGGGTGGCTTTCGCGCACGGGCGTCAGCCATAGTGTCGTCTGACTTCTTCGCAGACATCCCAGGCTTTCAAGATTTTGCTACACTCTTGGAGCTTTCAGGCTATACAGAAAACGCCGACGTTTTTCGATTTGATTCAGACGCAGTGGCGTATCAAGCAAGCCTGCAATATGACTCTCTCGATTATTTTGTTTACTCTGAAGTTATTAAAATTGAATCAGATTTAATCAGTGTCCCCGAAGTTAATGCATACTACCTGACTCTTGGGTATCACTTTGATGAGTTTCAAATATTTACTACTATTGCTTCTGCAAATAGCAGCAATGATGTTCCAACGAATCAAATTCCGAAGGGACAATTACCACAACTCACTTCATTGTCTTTTGCCTATGATGCAATAGTCGATAGCCTTCCGCGCTATGACCTTGATTCACTTTCAGTAGGGCTTCGCTGGGACTTTAGGCACGATATGTCTGCCAAAGCAGAGGTTACTTGGTTAAGTGGTGAGGAGGGTCAGAACTCATTTTACTCAGAAATTAAGAACCCGGCTTTTGATAGAAATGCGGTACTCACCCAATTTGCACTAGAGTGGGTGTTTTAATGAAAACTCACACGCTGTTGCTTGCCATTCTTTTTGTCACGTTTGCTTCATTCGCAAGATGCGATGAAGTCATCATTGTTGCTAACTTGGAAGCACAAGAGGCTCCAACTGAAAAATGGCAAATTCGAGATATCTTTATGGGAAATTCTTCTGATTGGGATATAGAGCCCGTAGGATTACATCCTCCCAATACCGCTAGGGCAATATTCAACACTAAGTTTATTGCGCTTACAGAGTCCCGCATTCAGGGGTATTGGGCACAAATGCGCTTTAGTGGAAGAAAAACTCCACCAAAAGAGTTTCGTTCTCAAGAAGAGGCGTTGGCATATGTACTAAACAATAAAAACTCAATGACGTATGTTTTATCAAACACCGAAGTCCCTCAAGGTCTTGTTGTTTTGTTTAAAGGACAGTAGCCACCTTCGGCTTTGTTTATCAGCAATTCGATAATTGAATATGTGAGCATCCACAGCCAGTGGATCAAATTTATCTTGTAGCAATGCACTGGCTGAAGGGAGCGCGCAAACGCCTTTTTAAAACCCAAAAGCCTCGATTAAGATCTTCACTACTTCGCTAAAGTCACTTTCCCAAACACAGACGCATCCTTAAACCCCAGGTTTTTATCGCCGTTTACGGGAGTAATGTCATGAGAGCCTAAAAAGTGTTCTCTGTCACCGCCATCGGCGTCACAGTAGGCCAGCATAAAGCCTAGAGCCATATCTTCTTTTAAGGTTAACGGTGAGTTGTCTTTTCCATGCTGATAACTATCGTCAAACACACGCACCGCCGCTTCCCAATAGATTTTATGGGGTGCCGCAGCCGCTCGCTGCCATTTATTCTCAACATGGTCGTTGTAGCGTAGCGGTACCGCCTCTCCAGCCTCATTCGGGCCAATATCAATAACCTGATTATCTAACGCTAAATGATAGGCAAACGCGTTGTAATTATTAAGGTGATCGCCACCAGAGGCATCCGCATCTATGAATATTTCTAAGCAGTCATCATCCCAATAACGCTCAAGGGGGTTGGCATAGGTATCTGAAAGATGGTCATCTTGTATTTCCGCCAATAGATACAACGCGCTTTCATTCCAACGCAGTTTATACCTTCCAGAAAAATCACTGGGCTCGGGTGTGGTGCCCCACATAAGTGAGGTCATTTCATGCCAATCGCCCGCTTCCCAAGCCGCATCGTTAGCTACACCATCAATAACGGGCGGGGTCGCGGTAAACATCACGCTGTCCGTCTTCGCTAGCGCCGTAGCTGTGGGTATAGTCATAAACAATGCTGAGGTAAGTGCAGATACTAGGTTTTTTGTACTTTTCAATTGAATATGCTCTTCAGTTGCTGTCTGATGCTTTAACGCTATCACGTTTTGCGCCTGGCCGCGCACGAAATAGCTCGCGGCAACCCTCAAATCTTTAATAGAAGCATTATCAATTTAGCGCAGTAATTGGTATAAAAAGAGCATTCTCCCCCACACAAATCCGGCTATGTCATTTCGAAACGCGTGCTATCACATTCTCGCTCCTGCTAGCGAAGCTCACGAGTACAAAAAACGAAGCCAGTTGTTTGATGTACTTCTTATTGCGCTAATTATCGTAAATGTAGCGGCCATGATGCTAGAAACCGTACCGGGCATCCCTGCTGTTTGGCAGCATGAGCTTCATATTATCGAAATAGTGTCGGTACTGATATTCACCGTTGAGTACTTGCTTCGCCTATACAGCAGCGCTTCGGCGCCGAATCGCCCTTCCCGCGAACAAACTACGCCTTGGCAAAAGCGTTGGGCTTATATAAAAAGCCCTATGGCGCTGGTCGATTTAATGGCGATTTTGCCTTTTTACCTAAGCGTGTTCGTGGCCTTTGATTTACGTATTTTACGGGTATTTAGGGTGCTGCGAATTTTGAAAATTGGGCGCTATTCCCGTTCAATGCAAACCCTTGTCACCGTTTTGCGCAACGAATCTCATAGCCTTATTGCTGCAATCAGCGTACTCCTGCTGTTTACCGTCATTGCGGCAACCTGCATTTACTATATCGAGCACACCGCCCAACCCGACGTTTTCAGCAGTATTCCTGCCTCATTGTGGTGGGCTCTGGTCACGCTCACTACGGTAGGCTATGGCGATGCCGTTCCCGTTACAGCGTTAGGCAAGGTATTTGGCGGGCTTATTACCATTTTGGGCATTTGCTTTTATGCACTGCCCGCAGGCATCTTATCGTCAAGCTATACCACCCAAATGCAGTTAAAGCGCGACCGGTTTAAAGACACGGTAAGAAGCGTATTGGACGATGGAAAGCTTAGTGAGCACGACGTACACCACCTTGAACACGTGCGAGCGCTACTGGATTTAGATGAAGAGGAGGCAAAGCTAATTGTGCGCTTATTGCAGCATCACCATAAAGGGCTAGACAATTGATTATACGCAGGCTCACACAGCATTTGCGAGGTGAGCGTTCATACGCCCCCCTTGATTCTTAGCGCACATCAGCTTATAACTAGTACCCGTCATTTCCAAAAAGAATTTCTATGTCTGTCAAACACCCTATTATTGCTATAACAGGTTCTTCTGGCGCGGGTACTACCACCACGACCAATGCTATTCGCCATATATTCAGGAACTTAAATGTTAATGCTGCAGTAGTCGGCGGTGATAGCTTCCACCGTTTTACCCGTCCAGAAATGGAAGTGGAAATTCGTAAGGCCCAAGAGCAAGGCAGGCATATCAGCTACTTTGGCCCCAAAGCCAACGACTTCGAGTTACTCGAGACGCTGTTTAGAGAATACGGAAGTTCAGGTACTGGCCAGTTCAGACAATACCTACACACCTTCGATGAAGCTGTACCTTTCAACCAAATGCCAGGTACCTTTACACCGTGGCAAGATTTGCCTAATAACACCGATTTACTGTTTTATGAAGGGTTACACGGCGGCGTTAAAACAGAAGAAAATGACGTTGCAAAACACGTTGATTTACTGGTAGGCATGGTACCCATTGTAAATTTAGAGTGGATCCAAAAAATTGTGCGCGATACCACTGACCGAGGTCATTCCCGAGAAGCGGTAATGAGTAGTATTGTGCGAGGGCTTGATGACTACTTCCACTACATCACGCCGCAATTTTCGCGCACTCATGTTAACTTTCAGCGCGTGCCTACAGTCGATACCTCCAACCCGTTCAGCGCCCGGGAAATTCCAACCCAAGACGAAAGCTTTGTTGTAGTGCGTTTCAGACGGGAAATGAAAACCGTCGATTACCCCTACTTGCTTCAAATGATTGATGGGGCTTTCATGTCTAGGATCAATACCCTTGTTGTGCCCGGCGGAAAAATGGGGCTAGCCATGGAGCTTATCTTAACCCCGCTGCTTGAAGACATTTTGAATAAAAAACGTCGAGCCGGTCATCAGATGGATTGGCTAAATAGCGACGGCTAATTACCCGCTTTTACCTGCATACCCCCTATACGTTTCTTCTATAGGCATGTATTTAAAACCGTAAGTCGTAATACTTTTGAGCCTGCGCCAATCTAGTTTTGTTGAATTCGCTATTTTTCACTAAAGCAGGCCTTAATAATGACCACAATACACAGCCAACAAATTTGGATAAATCAGCAAGACCTTGCCGATACCAAAGTCGTCGAACGGGAATTAAGTACTAGTGACTTACAGCCAGACGAGGTATTGCTAGAAACAGACAGCTTTGGCTTTTCTGCCAATAACATTACCTATGCGGCACTCGGCTTTAAAATGGGGTATTGGGGGTTCTTTCCCGCCACAGATAGTCACGACAGCAGCGATACTGGCTTTGGTATTGTGCCTGTATGGGGTTTTGCTACTGTGAAGGCGTCTCGTCATAGCGGAATCAAAGAAGGTGAAAAAGTATTTGGCTATTTGCCCATGGCAAGTCACTGGGTAATAAAAGCCGGTAAAGTTGCACCCCACGGTTTTTCAGATATACACGAAAAGCGCAAAAGTATCAGCCCGGTTTACGACCAATACCTTCGCTGCTTTGCCGACCCCGGCTACGACGCTAGCCGTGAAGCATGGCAACTTAACTTCAGGCCACTTTATATGACGTCGTTCGTTCTGGGTGACTTTGTCGCCGAAAAGGCTCGCGATGAAACCTTGTTACTTTCTAGCGCTTCAAGTAAAACAGCGTTAGGAACTGCGCAACTTCTCAAAGATAAAAAAGCGCCACGAAAAGCCAGTTACCGCGTTGTTGGGCTAACCTCAAAAGCGAATGTGGATAAGGTAAAAGCCTCTGAATGCTACGATGCGGTTTATAGCTATGATGACCTATCTGAACTTGGTCACGATTCTCGCTATTGGCTACTCGACTTTGCTGCCAATGGCACGCTTATCAATAACCTCGCTAAACAGCTTGGCGATAACTTAAGCGCAGTAACGCTTATCGGCGCTACCGATTGGAAAGCACAAGAAAAACCCAACCCCAAGCTACTAGATGCAGAGATCTTCTTTGCGCCGGCGCGGGTGAAATTACGTCAAAGCGAATGGGGACACGATGAGTTCTTGACCAAATATGCCAACGCCTGGCAGCGCTTTGCAAGCAAAGTTAGCGATCAGTTTTTCGAGCAGTCTCATTGCGGCACTGAGGCTATAACACAGTTATATTTAGACACGCTTAACGGTTCTGGCCAAGCGAGAGCCCTTAACGTGGCGTCCTTCGATTAACATTGTCTTAATGCCGTTGTAATTGACGTCAAACCACTTGTGAGCACAAGGGCTGACTAACGCTTCAGCCTTTGCCTTCTAAGCGAAGGAGTAAGAACGTGTTTCTTTAGACACTATTTGTAACAAACATACCGCCCCTTTTGCCGCTTTCTCGCTTTTGTATTTCACATCTAGTGGTTATAGTGAAACAAAAGTAAAACTAAAGGTATGACTATGGGTCAGGAAACCTCAAAAATTCTCGTTGTTGATGATGATATGCGCTTACGTAGCCTGTTAGAGCGTTATCTGCTAGAGCAAGGTTATCAAGTGCGCAGCGCGGCAAACGCTGAGCAAATGGACAGATTGCTAGAACGTGAGAATTTTCATCTTATGGTTTTAGACCTTATGCTGCCCGGTGAAGATGGCCTGTCTATTTGTCGGCGCTTGCGCCAGCAAGAAAACGACATGCCTATTATTATGCTTACCGCCAAGGGCGATGAAGTAGACCGCATTATCGGCCTTGAAATGGGCGCAGACGATTACTTACCTAAGCCCTTTAACCCTCGTGAACTGCTGGCGCGCGCTAAAGCGGTGTTGCGCAGACGCAGCAGCGAAGCGCCCGGCGCGCCTTCAAAAGATGTTCAAATAGTCGAATTCGGTGACTATAAGCTTAATTTAGCCACCCGCGAAATGACCGCTGGCGATAAACCGCTAACCCTGACTAGCGGCGAGTTTGCCGTATTAAAATCGCTGGTGACTCACCCCCGCGAGCCGCTTTCGCGAGATAAGCTAATGAACCTAGCTAGAGGCCGTGACTACAGTGCATTAGAGCGAAGCATCGACGTTCAGGTTTCTCGTTTGCGTAGAATGCTAGAAGAAGACCCTGCTAACCCACGCTACATACAAACCGTATGGGGCTTAGGCTATGTCTTCGTTCCAGACGGTGAGCAAGTATAGGTATTTATGCGTGATGCAGCGGGTGTTAAAGGCTTAATTATAACGATAAGCCTTTTTTTTAGAAAAGGCTGTCTTATGACGCAACGAAACGGTGAGCTATGCGTTTAATTCCCAAAAGTGCATTTGGCCAGACCGTTATGCTGATTGGTGTGCTTCTGCTCATTAATCAGATAGTGTCCTACATCTCTGTCACCTATTACTTTATTCAACCTAGTTACCAACAGATCAATAGCCTATTAGCGACGCAAGTTAAGTCAGTATTGGCCAACGACTTACTCGTCACTAACCAAGAAACCCGTGACCGGTATTTTCAAAAAACCCAGGTGCACGTCTTCGATGAAAGTGTTGCTAAACAAAACGGGTTAGAAAGTGCCGTTTACTATGGCTATATATCATCTCAGGTTAGTGAACAACTTAGTCAGTTAGCTGACGTACGCATTAGCACTACCACACAGGCCAGCGACGAAAACGCCCCTTACATTGTGTGGATATCTTTAAACCGATATCCAGATACATGGATTTCAATACCGATTTCAGGGTTAAACGAAGCCAATATTTCACCGCTTACCATGTATTTAATGGTAATTGGTATATTAAGCGTAGCCGGCGGCTGGCTGTTTGTACGACGTATGACCCGCCCCTTATCTGCCCTTCAAAAGGCAGCTATTTCCGTGGGTAAAGGTGAACACCCGGCGCCGCTTCGCGAGCAAGGCAGCACCGAAATGATTCAGGTTACCCGCGCGTTCAACCGCATGAATCAGGGTATTAAGCAGCTAGAGAACGACAGAAACATTATGACGGCGGGTATTTCACACGATTTGCGCACCCCACTTACCCGAATTCGCCTTGCCTCTGAAATGCTGCCTGAAGACCAGGACTGGATAAAAGATGGCATTGTAAACGACATTGAAGACATGAACGCTATCATCGATCAGTTCATTGATTATGCCCGCTATGACACCGAAGAAGTAACCCAAGAAACCGATTTAAACACCATTATTGCTGAGCTTGTTCAAGCAAGGCACCTTGACGACAAGCACCATATTGAGCTGAAACTCAATACTATTCCCCCGTTGCCCTTAAGACGCATTGCAATGAAGCGGGTAATAGATAATCTAATTGAGAATGCATTTAAATATGGGTCTGATGAAATTGCGATTAGCAGCTTTTATAACCGCCATGAGAAACGGGTTTATTGCAAAGTACGTGACTTCGGGCCGGGCATTCCACATGAAGAATTAGCAGGTGTATTCATGCCGTTTGCCCAAGGCGATAAGGCGCGTAATTCGTCCGGGTCTGGGTTAGGGCTTGCCATTATAAGACGTATTATTGAAGCCCACGACGGGGAAGTCACCTTACGCAACCATCCTCAACAAGGCCTTGTCGCTGAGTTTTACCTGCCCTATTTGGCGGAACTACCCGATAAAAAATAAGCCCTGGTCGCCCACTTATTTTAAAACCCCAGCGTTAAGCTGGACTGTTGCGGTACTTAATTTTGCGACTATAACCGTAAGACGCTAACCACAGCAAACACCCGCCAATAGGAATAACCCAAAACGCCGTGGTAAGCGGCGCAAAGTTTGCCCATAATCCAGTAGAAAATGACGCCACCTGTACACCTGTTGAATTGCCAATAATAGCTATACCGGAAAGGACCGGCCCATTATCACTATCGATATTCATTGCTGCAGATAACATTAGCGGGAACAAGCCGCCAAGCCCCAACCCAAGTAAAAGGTTACCCGCGCCTATGCCGTACAAACTAGGCATAAGCTTAAGCGTAAACACACCGGCTAAAGACGCCGTCGCCATTAAAACAATTAAGCGATGCACAGATACAAAGCGCAGTAAAAAAGGAAACGTTAAGCGGCTAATCACCATGCCCGCTGTAAAACAGGCCAATAAGTTACGAGACTGCTCACCGCTAAACCCTAATCCGTTTTGCGCATAGCTAACAAACCAGTTCGCGTTACCAAACTCTACCGCACCGTACCCAAACGCAAGTAGCGCCATAAAAATAAACACGGGCTGCTTGATAATGACGCCAAACGCCAGGGTCTTTTTGGGCGCTTTCGGTTGCCCTTTAAGTACTTTAGCCTGAGAGCGCGCCGCAATATAGGTATAACAAGATAAGATCATCATAACACCGGCGAGTACTTGGATTGGCAAGCGCCAGTTGTGTTCGACAAGATATAACAGCGTTACAAAAAACGAGGCTGCAAAGGTACCTAAGCTAAACATAAAGTCCATTAAGCCCATCATGGTGAATCGCTTTTCAGCGTACATACGTGCGATAAGCGTGTGGCCTATAGTAAAAATAGTTGAACTCACCACACCTATTAATACTGCCAATACTAAAAACCACTGCCATGACGACAACACCGACACTAAAAGCAGTAGCACGGTATTGATGCTTAATAGTGCTGCCAATAAAGGCATGTATTCAAAGCGACTGGCGTACTTCCCTCCAATCACTGCGCCTAACATCATGCCTACTGAAAAAAGAGAGAAAAGCGCGCCACTGATGAGTTCCGACATCTGAAGATCGGCGGCTATATCAGGTAGTAGTATTCCCCATAAAAGAAATAACTTACCTATTAGGAAAAAACCGGCAAAAATGACGATAGTGGCGGGAAGTCGGCTCATTAAAGCTCCATGGTTGATATCGTTGAAGAGACATCTTTTTAATGTTCAAGGGTACACGCACACGCCGTACCCTTTACCATAAAGTGAACCGGCTATTATTACATGATCACTATCTCTACAGATTGCTGATAATCGCACGTAAATGCAAGTGAAAGCGTTTTCCCTTTCTCACTCCAGGTAGCAGGCGCAGGCGCCCCGTCTACCAATACTTTCTGCGGCCTTTCAGTGAGTCCGTGAACCACGTAGGTTATATTTCGCTGCTGCGGCATACCGATATAACTACCTTGACTATCAAGTGTCAGGGTGAGATCAGCGCTCTCATCTACCGATGCGTTAAGCTGCAACGTCGTGTACAAGCCCTTTTCAACAGAGTTAGGGCTTTTGCCGTCATCCTCATAATAGGTGTAAGACGATGAGGTCACCGAATGGTCGTGCCAGTAATGCATTTCTAGCTCCCGAGCATCAAAATGTTCTGTGCGCGAAAGTCCCTCAGACATAGGCATAAAGCTTCCCGCTTTTACCCAAACCGGAAAATTATCCTGAGTTAGTGGGTAATCAACCGTTTTACCTCCTTGATACTTGGCACTTGAGAAAAAGTCGAACCAAATGCCAGGTGGCAACTCAACGGCCCATGTCTGTTGGTTCGGCTGAGTCACAGGTGAAACTAACAGGGCATCGCCCCACATATAGCTTTTTGCGCTTTCGAACCACTTATTTTCATTAAATACCATGGCAAGCGGGCGCATTAACGGCGTGCCGAATAGCGCGTTTTCAAAAGCCAATGAATAGTTATAGGGCAGCATGTCATAGCGAAGCTGAATAAATTCACGCGCAATAGACTTTACTGGGTCGTCGTGAAAAACCGGTTCTGGCGCAATATTATCTTGGGCATGAGGCCTAAATACCGGTGAAAAGGTGCCAAACTGAAGCCAACGCGTGTAAAGTTCTGCGTCAAAGGTGTCGCCTCCTGCAAAACCGCCTAAGTCGGAGTGAGTATAGGCTAAACCAAACACACTCATTTGAAGTGCGAGTTCTACCTGCGGTTTAAGCCCGCCCCAGCTTCGGCTTACATCGCCCGTCCACGGCACCATACCGTAACGCTGGCTGCCCAAAAAGCCTGAACGCATGAGCACGAACGGGCGCGTATCGCTTTGAAGTTCAGTTAAGTTGTTATACACGGTTTTCGCCCACTGATGGCCATAGCCGTTATGCACTTCGGTACCGCTCACCGTCTGACTACCAAGGCCTGCTTCGCTCCAAGCGTGCTGAATATCATCAGGATGAACCTCCGGCTCTCCTAAGTCTCCCCACCAGCCAGCAACGCCTTGTGCGGCTAGCTTTTCATAATATTGCCAAAACCAGTCTTGGCCCGCTTCGCTGAACACATCAACAAGACCAGTATTGCCAAAATAGAAGTCAAAGGTGTACGGCGTACCTTGATCATTTTGAGCAAGGGCGTTATTTTCTACCGCGCTGTCCCACTGCTTTGATGTAGTAAGAATAAATGGCTCGGTAATAAGCACGGTTTTCACGTCTTGCTCTCGAAGCTCGCTAATCATCTTCTCAGGCTCAGGGAACGTGGCAGTGTCCCAACTTAAGTTCCCCATGTGTCCTTTTATGTCTTTGCCAAACCAATATAAATCCAGAACCACTGCATCCACTGGAATATCTTGCTTGTTAAATGCATCCACAACATTCATTACTTCATCTTGGGATTTATAGCCAAATCGTGACGCGAAGTTACCTAATAGCCAGCGTGGCGGCAGCGGCTGTTTGCCCGTTATGGCAACCGTAGATTTCACAGTGTCAGATAAGCTTTCACCCAACACCATAATGTAGCTGGCGCGCCCGCCTTTGGCAGAAAACAACAGTTCGTCGGGCGTACTGCTGCCCATATCAAGCTCACCTGATGCCGTGTTATCAAACAGTACACTGTAGTGCTTCGATGACATGACCGCAGACAGACCAAAATACATCTGGTTCGATGACGTGGTGTACCCATAATGCGCTTTGTTATAAAGCGGCATGGCGTTTCCGCGACGATCCATGCCCAATACACGCTGACCACCGCCATAGAGCTTTTCATCATCACTAAGAGCAAACGATAAACTCACGCCGTGGCTATTTATCGAAAGACCGTCCCGCTCTTTGGTAACCACTTCACCGTTAAGCGAATAGCTTATTGCATGACTTTGTTTATCGATACTCGCTGAAGCATTGTCGTAGGTAAGCGTAATGGTATTAGGTGTATCAGATACGTCTACGGTTAGTTCATTAGCCGCCACATGTTCTGGTAACGCCATAGACGGCAGGTTCTCATAGGGTTTACCGCTGTTATCCGTTACGTAAGTGACTTGAAAGCTCTTATTGCCTAATGCTGTTAGCGTAAAATCGTTAGTGTCTGTATCAATGTAAAGCGTGTTGCCCTGTAAAGAAAATTGTTCAACGACGGCCAACGCATTCCCTGATATCAACGCGAGAGCCGGTAAAGTAGCCAATAAGCGGCGAGATAGGGTTGCGCTAACTACGGCTGATAAAACTGAACGCTTGTGCTTTTTCGACATACTAAAACCTTTCTTTTCGTTTCAGCATCAAGCAATTTCGTCGCACGCTGAAAACCTTATTATGTTAACCAAATGATAACGGCAGGCAGTGTCGACATAAATAAACATACGTATTCATTGTGTGAAAAATGTTAATGCAAAGGTAAGTAGCAATGTTCAGCCATAAAAAAGCCCGCAACACGGTGCGGGCAAAACATCAATCACGTTGAGTGTGATGAACGTTGGGAAGGGGCGAACCGAGTTTTAGTTACCCGGACCGGCTTTAACGATAGCGTCGCTAACGTCGTATTTTTCAAAGTTCTGTTTAAAGTCGTTAACTAAGTTAGCGGCGTATTCGTTGTATTTTTCTTTGTCTGCCCATGTGTTTTGCGGCACAAGCAAATTGCTGTCTACGCCTTCAATGGCGACAGGCACATCAAGGTTTAACGCATCAATGTGCTGAGTTTCAACATCGGCCAAATTACCCGACACAATCGCATCGATAATGGCGCGGGTAGTAGGAATATCAAAACGGCTACCTGTGCCGTAAGGGCCGCCTGTCCAACCGGTATTGACTAAGTAAACCTTAGCGCCAAACGCTTTAACACGCTTAATAAGAAGCTCTGCATACACCCCTGCTGGACGCGGGAAAAAAGGCGCACCAAAACAGGTTGAGAAGGTTGATTCAATATCGCTTGTAGAACCAATTTCAGTAGAGCCTACTTTCGCTGTGTAACCGCTTAGGAAGTGATACGCCGCCGCTTCTTCACTTAATACTGAAACGGGAGGCAATACACCACTTACGTCACAGGTTAAAAATACGACTGAGCGCGGCTCGCCGCCTCTGTTTTCAGCTACGCGCTTTTCAATATGAGAAAGCGGGTAGGCTGCACGCGAGTTTTGCGTTAACGATGTGTCGGTATAGTCTGGCGTGCGTGTCTCGTCTAACACAACGTTTTCTAAAATAGTGCCAAACTTAATCGCGTTCCAAATTACCGGCTCGTTCTTTTGAGAAAGGTCAATACATTTAGCGTAGCAACCGCCTTCAATATTAAATACGCTACCAGGTGCCCAGCCATGCTCATCGTCACCAATTAAGAAACGCTTAGGGTCGGCTGAAAGCGTGGTTTTACCTGTCCCTGAAAGACCAAAGAACAAGGTCACATCGCCTTCTTCACCCACGTTGGCTGAACAGTGCATAGGTAGCACGTCTTTAGCTGGAAGCAGGAAGTTCTGTACTGAGAACATCGCTTTTTTCATTTCACCCGCGTAACGCATGCCAGCTAGCAAAACACGCTTTTTAGCGAAGTTGATGATAACTGTGCCGTCGCTGTTTGTACCGTCACGTTCTGGTTCGCAAGTGAAACCTGGCACGTTTAAGATTTGCCACGGCGTATCGCCTTTAACATTCCATTTTTCAGGAATAATAAATAGATTACGGGCAAAAACGTGCTGCCAAGCGGTTTGCGTTCTTACCTCAAGTGATAACGCATGTTCAGGATCTGAACCTACTTGAAGGTGTGATAAAAAGTGTTCTTGAGTAGAAAGATAAGCCTCCACTCTATCCCACAGCGCGTCGAATTTGTCAGCGTCGAATGGTTTATTTACCTTGCCCCAATCAATATCCTTCTCTGTCGAAGGTTCTTTGACGATAAATCGGTCATTTGGAGAGCGACCGGTACGCTTACCGGTTTCAACAACAAGTGCACCGTTTTTATCGAGAACGCCTTCGCCGCGCAATACAGCGCGTTCGATAAGTTCTGCGTTCGGCAGGTCAGTAAGTGGCGTTACTTTCAGTTCCGTTTGAATTGAGGCTGCTGCGGTCATGGCTGTTACCCTATATGTAATTTTTCAAAAGCACTTTCAAAAAAGTATCACCTCTTCGAGTGTAATGTAAACAAGGCTTGAAGGGCATTTTTAAAACACATACTCACTATTTACTCGTCTACAATTTCATAAATATTGTAAATTAATTACAAGGAAAGCCTTTTCCTTCGTTAAAAATGTAAAATAATGGATTTGTAAGACCGTATTGATCGATGAATTTCAAAATAAAAAGCGGGCAAAAAATTTTAAAAGAAAGAGTGAAAACTTTCAAAAGAAGAAAAAATTAAATAAGGGAGCCCGTGGTGAAAAGTTAAACACTTACTACTGAGTACTTTTTAACCAGATGTTAAGTGTTAAGCCCATGCTTGAAGCTTTCAATCATAGCAAGGAGAAACAAAAAAGCACCACGTTCAGCGCTATCGCATCCGTTGGTGCTTTTATCTATGACGTAAAGCCGCTACCTTCTTGGCAGGCTTTAACCTATAGAGGTTATTGGTTTGATGACGATACGTCGAAGTTACCGTTATGAATAGCTTCAACGTCGATACTGTCGAAACGGTACTCTGCATGGCAGTACTGACAGTTCATTTTTATCGCCCCTTCTTCGGCAATAATGGCGTGCAGTTCAGATTTTTCCACATGACGCAGCGCTTCTGCGCTTCGCTCTTTAGAACATGAGCACGCAAAGGTTACGTCTTTTGCTGGGTACATTTCCACGTCTTCTTGGTGGTAAAGGCGATACAAAATGTCTTCAACCGACAAAGAAAACATCTCTTCTTTGGTCAGCGTTTCGGTAAGCTTTGAGATGTGAGCAAACTCATTGGCTTGCGATACATCCGTGGCGCTTGCATCGGTAGGTAGAACTTGTAGCAACACGCCCGACGCTTTAGCATTTTTAGGGTCGCTCATATCTGTCATTAGGTGAACACTGGTTGCTAGCTGTTCTGACTGTGCAAAGTAGCCTTCGATACACTCAGCTAAAGATGGCTTATCTAATGCCACAACGCCCTGATAGCGCTCGCCTTCATCTGGGGTAATGGTGATAACCAAAACGGCTTGGGTCAATAGCTCAGAAAACGTGTCAGGTAGGGTTTCAAGTGTTTCGTCCCAACGTGCTACACCGCGCAGTGTTTGCTCGTGAGTGGCATTTAACACTGCATAACTTACCGGGCCTTTGCTTTGAATTTGAAGTGAAATCTCACCTTTAAATTTAAGCGTTGCCGTTAACAGTGACGTCGCTGCCGCCATTTCACTCAGTAACGTTTGAATTTGCACAGGGTATTCATAGCTGTGCACAATGTTCTTTAAGCTCTCATCTAGGCGAACTAATTCGCCGCGAACGTTAGCTTGTGTAAATAAGAAGCGGTGTAATTTATCGAAATCACTCATAAATAATCCTGTTGCGCAGCTCACTATTGCTGCTTAAATTTAATAATCTGTCGTCGCTGCTTTTTATCAGGTCTATGATCTGGTTTAGGGCTGTGAAATGCGCTCAATTTACGGGCAGCTTGGTTTTCTTCACGTTTTGTTACACTTTCAGCCGTTTCTTCGAAAAGTGCTTGTGCCAAAGGCGCACTCAAGCGCTTGTCACTTAAGCCTAGCACCTTTATTTCACGATTATCCCACCCTGCGGGAACTTTAATCATGGCACCAAGCTCTACATGTTTACCAGGCTTGGTTCGCTGCCCGTTGTACTGGACCTTTCCCGACTGCACCATGTCTCTAGCAATGGCTCGGGTTTTAAAAAACCTTGCAGCCCATAGCCACTTGTCCAGCCTGACGTTTTGTGTTGTATTGTTGCTTTCCGATTGGCTCATGTAATAATTTCGTAATGGTGTAGCTTTAGTGTTGTGACCCTCACCTTTACTAGGCTATTATGGG
>JACLAD010009275.1_pt1 | contig 31757 bp, 31 predicted proteins | sample 8027901 | NCBI WGS metagenome assembly JACLAD01 (sample SAMN15725071, study PRJNA655200) | protist metagenome | isolation source: fluorescence activated cell sorting (FACS) single amplified genomes of... | place: Spain: Blaines Bay Microbial Observatory, Mediterranean Sea | collected 2016-07-05 | reverse complement strand
CGCGATCCGCGACTGGACCGATCTCGGCGGCTCGCCCGCCGACATCCAGCCGCTCTCCAAATGGAAACCGGACCAGCCCATCCCGATGGGCGATGGTATCGTCTTTGTCACCTACGCCACGCTGCGCTCCGCGGGCAAATGCGGCACCACGCGGCTGAGCCAGATCCTCGACTGGATGGGCGAGGGGTTCGACGGCGTGCTGGCTTTTGATGAGGCCCATGCCATGCAGAATGCGGCGGGGTCCGAGCAGGGCAGGGGGGCCAAACCCTCCCAGCAGGGCCTCGCGGGCCTGCGTCTGCAACTGGCAGCACCCCGCGCCCGCGTCTTCTACATCTCGGCCACGGGTGCCACGAGCGTGCACAACCTCGCCTATGCCGCGCGGCTGGGGCTCTGGGGGCAGGGCCCCGAATACCCCTTTCCAAGCCGCGAGAGCTTTGTGTCGGCGATGGAAGCTGGCGGTGTCGCCGCCATGGAGGTGGTTGCCCGCGATCTCAAGACGCTCGGGCTCTACACGGCCCGCGCCCTCAGCTTCGATGGCGTGGAATATGACGTGCTCGAACACGCGCTCACCCCGGCCCAGATCGAGGTCTACGACGCCTACGCTGGAGCGTTTCGGACGTTATGCGCAGCTGCGCATAAGATGGCTAATCGCGAGGACGCGATAATGCGAAGGAACGCGGCACCATCGCTATTTTTCGGGGATATCGGGGCTGCGTCCTTCACATTATTTCTCCTTCGGTTGGGGTCAGAGGGTATCGAGCCAGGCGAGCAGGTCCGCGTCACGTTTCCATCGCGCGGGTCGATTTCCTTCTGCCGGAACGCCGACCTGTTCGAGCGCCTTTCGCTTGGTTTCGAGATTGGCCTGAGCGTAGTGGTTGGTCGTGTCGAGGCTGACATGCCCCAGCCAGCTGCGGATGACGGTGATGTCGACGCCCGCCGCGACGAGGTGGACGGCCGTCGCGTGCCGGAAGCTGTGCGGCGTCACATGTTTCAAACGCAGCGAGGGCGTCGTTTTCGCCGCGGCCGCGACGTAGGCCGCCAGCTTGAACCGCACGCCCGAAGCTCCCAGTGGCTCGCCGTAGCGATTGACGAAGATGCGCTCATCCGGCGCGCGTGGCTGCCGCTCCAGCAGCTTCTTCATCAAAGCCACGGTTTCCGGCCAGAGCGGGCAGATGCGTTCCTTTCGCCCCTTGCCGTAAAGACGCACATAATACGGTGCTTCAAAACGGATCGCGCCGGGACACAGATCGAGCGCCTCCTGGATGCGCGCACCGCTATTATAGAGCAGCGACAGCAGCACATGGTCTCGCATCCCTTCAATGGTCGACCGGTCGGGCTGCGCGAGAATGGCCTCGACCTCCCCTGGCTCAAGGTAGCAGGGCGCGGCGGTAGGTTTTCGCTTGAGCGGGATCGTGAGGACCTCGGCGCATTGGGCGATATATTCAGGGTCCTTGTCCGCCACGAAGCTGAAGAAGCTGCGGATCGCGGCAAGCCGACAATTGCGCGTGCCGATCGTGCCCTTGCGACCATGCTCGGCATGGGTAAGGAACGCGCGCACCTCGCTGGCGGAGACGTCGGCCAGCGTGATCCGTGCGACACCGCCGCCGTTTCGCTCCGCGACGAACCGGAGCAACATCCGCCAGGTGTCCCGATAGGACTTGATGGTATGGATCGAGGCGCTACGCTGTTCCGCCAGCCATTCCTGGAAGAAGGCCCGCAACAGTTCGGGGAAGGGATTTGTGGCTTTCATGACAGCGCCTCCCCGTTGAGACAGGGGGCGCCGACGGCGCGGAACCGCTCGCTGGCTTCCTGCAGAAGATCCTGCGTGACGGTGATGTAGACCAGCGTCGAGTTGATGTCCCGGTGACCCAGATAGGTCGAGAGGAAGTGCAGGCGGTCCTGCGGGTTGATGCCGATCCGGTACCATTGAAGGATCCGGTTCACGACCATCGAATGCCGCAGGTCATGCACACGTGGCCCCGTCCGTCCGGAGGGTGGCTTGAATCCGGCGCGGCGCATGACGTTGGTGATCATCGTGGTGACCGTCTCCGGAGTATGGTGGCCCTTGAAGTGGCCCTGCCAAAACAACCCCGATTGCTTGTCTTGTGGAGCACCTGCGCGCCGCCTCGCATCGAGATAGGCACGTAGTTCGGTCATGACGCTGTCCGACTGAGGCAGGATCCTGGTCTTGTAGAACTTCGTTTCCCGGACCGTGATCGTGCCGGATTGAAGGTCGACGTCGCCCAGATCGAGCCGCGCAATCTCACTACGTCGAAGCCCGGCGCAATAGGCAAGCAGGATCATGGTGTAGAGGGTCCACGGCCGCAGCGGGGCATGCGGCGACGGATAGGAACGGGCAACTTCGAGCATGTGCCGGATGTCAGCCGGGCTGAAGATATGCGGTTGCCGGTGCTCCCGAGCCACCTCTCGTTCCGGTCGCGGGTTGAAGCGTTTCGGCGGAATGTTCGGATCGAGCCGGTGCCGCGCCTTGGTCAGGATGCGCCCCAGCTTCTGGCATTCCGCCGCGTGATTGCGGGTGGACTTGGCCGCTGCCCAATGGGACAGCATCGTCTCGAGCGGCTCGTCCGCCAGTTCCGGATGAGCCTGCAGGAACCGGTCAAACCGCAGCAACCAGTGAGCCTGCGTCTCATACTGGTATCCCCGGTTTCGCATCAGCGCGACATGGTCACGCATGAAGTCGCCCAGAACGCTGCCGTAGGGCGCAGGCTGGCACAACGCGGCAAGTGCCTCGTCGGGATTGGGGGAGGCAAGAGCCCGCCAGATCGGCTTGTTCTGCTTGATATTGTGCTGCCTGCGAAGCTCGGCGACGGGATTGCCGGGGATCAACTCGTTCTGGACCAGATAGTCGAGGAAGCGGTCAACGATGCAGACCTGGTTCAACAGCGTCGACAATTTCCACCGCGTTGCCATGTCCCCCAGCCAGTCCTCGAGCATCTGGCGATCCACTGCTGAGTGCCGGCGCGCAACATCCTCGAAGCTGCGAAGGATCCACCGGTAAGTGTAACTGCTTCTCTGTCCGAACCGGGAGATGCGGAGAAAGTCCTCGACGGCAAGCAAATCGGGATCGTGCCAGGCGCTCATGACAGCACCTCCGATCCGGGCACGTCGAGCGCTACAGCCCGCAAATCTTCGGTGGCAAGTTTGAGATAGGCGTTGGTGGACTCGGTTGATCGGTGCCCCAGCACGTCGCCGATGATTTTTTGCGGAACCGACGCCCGCAGCAGTTCAACCGCACGCGCGTGGCGGAAGACATGTGGGCCACGCTTTCCCACCGGCACAACGCCTGCGGCCGCCAGGCGCCCGTCGACCATGCCATAGAGGTTCTTCATCCTGGTATAGGGTGCGAGGGAGCGGATGAAGACCTCCCGGCTTTCGACCTGCGGGCGCCCGAGGCGCAGATAGTCGAGCACCGCATCGCCGACCGGCGTCAGCAGCGGCATGTAGGAACAGGCATTGGTCTTGGTGTGACGGATGCGCAGCGAGTCCGCGTGCCAGTCGATGTCTTCGAGCCGGAGACTGCAGATCTCGCCTTCTCGCAGTCCGTAGATGGCGAGCATCAGCAAAATAGCATGGTCGCGCAGCCCCCTCGGCGATCTGTCCCTGGCGGTGGCCTTCAGAACCATGTCGATCTGGCTGCGGTCCAGGATCGAAGGAACATCCTCATAGGCATAGAGCATCGGGCCGATGACCTGCGGGCTCAAATCGGTCGGAACCCGCCCCGACAGGTGGAGATAGCGCAGCAGGGACCGAAGCCACGCAGCAGATGCCGCGAGCGATATCCGTCGCAGTCCGACCGCGCGCATGTCCATGTAGCGATCGATGTCCCGTACGGCCAAGCTTCGGAGACCGTCGGCACCACTGCGGCCGAAATACCAGTCCAGAAAGCGCCGCGCCTCCCGGAGCCGCGCGTCGATAGTTTCATCTGCCAGCCCGCGCTCGTCGCGCATCCAAGTTTCGTAATCATGGCAAATGGCGTGCCGGAGCATCTTAACGGGTTCGATTTCAGCCTCTGGCGGCCATGTGCCTTGGGCCAGCCGGAGCAACCTGCCGATCGCCGTATTTGGTAGCCTGTGCCAGCGCGAGCTGGGCGGCCGACCGTAGCGATCATGAAAGCAATGGACTGCGTGGAGAAAATACTGATCGACCTGCGCTGGCGTCACCATCGCCACCGGCATGTCGCGCTCGGCCAGGTAGTCCAGGAACCGACGGGCGTAGAGCCGATGGTTCGTCACGACCACCGGATTGTAGTTCTGCTCCGTGAGCGATTTCGCGAGCTCGGCGATCAGCTCGTCGTGCAACTTCAACATGAGTGTCTCCTCAGACGGTTGGAAAGCCGCCGAGGTTTGCAATCAAAATAATGCGCAGCAAAGGCCGCGCCGATATCCAGAAGCCAAGGAAAACACAAATGAATCCTGGACACCTTCGCATTATCGCGTCCTCGCGATTACGGACAATCCATCACAATCTCGAGGCTGCACTGACTGCGACTGGCGTCAACGACGCCTCGGGCGAGACCAATGCCTCGGCCGCACGCGCCTCGGCCAAGTCGCGTTTCGAAAGCACGAAGCAGCGCTTCTTCAACCATCTCCTGATGGGCATGAAAGCCCCGACCATCATCCGCGCGATCGAGGATGATCTGGCGGCGGGCAACGCCTGCGTCATCCAGGTGGTTTCGACAGGCGAGAGCCTGCTGAAACGCCGGCTTGAGACGATGGATTCCGACGACGAGCTCGTCGAGGGTGCCTTGACGCCGCGCGACTACGTCCTGGGATACCTCGAACAGGCCTTCCCGATTCATGCGCAAAAGCTTGTGGAAATTGACGGCAACATGGTGGCGGAACCTTTGCGGGATGAGACCGGCGCGCTCGTTGTCTCGCGCGAGGCGCTCGCCCTGCGCGATGCGGCCATGATGGAGTTGATGACGCTGGCCCCGATCCCCTCGGCGCTCGATCAGATCCTCTGGGCTTTTGGCGACGAGGCCGTCGCAGAGGTCACGGGTCGGTCCATCCGCCCTTTGAAGGCCGAGGATGGTCATCTCTTCATCGAGAAGCGCGCCGCCAGCAGCAATTCGTCCGAGACCCAAGCCTTCATGGACGGCGAAAAGGATATCCTGATCTTCTCCGATGCAGGCGGTACTGGCCGATCCTATCACGCGGCGCAAACGGCGAAGAACCAGAAACGGCGCCGGCACTACCTGTTGGAGCCCGGCTGGCGCGCCGATGCGGCCATCCAGGGGCTCGGCCGCACGCATCGCTCGGCCCAGGTCAGCGCGCCCTTCTTCCGGGTCTGCACCTCCGATGTGCATGGCGAGAAGCGTTTCACCTCGACGATTGCCAAGCGCCTCGACCAGCTGGGGGCCTTGACGAAGGGCCAGCGCGAGACCGGCTCGCAGGGCATGTTCCGGGAGGAGGACAATCTCGAAAGCCCGATCGCACGAGCGGCGCTGCGCGGGTATTTCGCCGATCTTGCTGCCGGGCGGGCCGAGGCGATGAGCTACGAGAGCTTCACCGACTGGACGGCCTTGCGGCTGATCGACAAGGACGGGGTGCTTCTCGAGGAGCTTCCCCCGATCCAGCGGTTTCTCAACCGGGTGCTGGCGCTGCCCATCCACATGCAGAACGCGCTCTTTGCCGAGTTCATGCGCCGGATTGCCGATCAGACTGAACGGGCGCGCGCGGCGGGCACACTCGATCTCGGCGTCGAAACCCTGCGCGGCGAAAAGATCGAACAGGTCTCCACGGAGGATCTCTGGACCTGCCCGAAATCCGGCGCTGTGACGCGGATTATCGGGCTCGAGGTGACCGACCCAGTCCATGTACTGGACGCCAAAGAGGCCATGTCGCGCAATCCGGACAAGCTGCCGATGGTTAACCGTGCTTCGGGACGCGCGGCGCTCATCTCGGCGCGCCCGATGCAGATGTATGACGAGGACATTGTCACGCTGATGCGCAAGGCGGTGCGGCCAAACGGGTCGAGCTACCTGGATGAGACGCGGTTCGAGTCCTCGGCCTGGGAAGAGATCGGCAAGCCTGAGTTCTCACGGCTTTGGGATGCCGAGGCTGCATCCCTGCCAACAACCACCACGACCAAGCTCTACCTGCTGACCGGGCTGCTGCTGCCGATCTGGAAGGACATTCCGACCACCAATGAGCGCATCTACCGGGTCACGCTTGACGGGGCGACGGCCATGATCGGGCGCACGCTGAGCGAGGGAGGTGCGGCCGCGCTGCGCGCCCGCTTCCTCGTCTCAAACCCGCAAACACCGCAGGAGATGCTGACCGCCGCCCTCGGCACCACGGCACCGGTCGACCTCGGCCGGGGTCTCACCCTGACCCGTCGTCGTGTCGCTGGCGAGATGCGCCTTGAGTTGGGCGGTGCGGATCGGGGCATGATTGAAGGTCTCAAGGCCATGGGGTGTTTCACGGAGATCATCGCCTTTCAGCTACGGGTGTTCCTGCCGCATGGGGACAGGGTCGACACGGGAAGCATTCTGGCCCGGATCGTGGGGCAGGCACCAGATGCCCCCTCAGTGGCAGCAGAATAGGCAAGGGAGGGAAAGATCATGACACTTGATGAAATCAAGGCCGCCGTCGATGCCGGCCATACCGTGCATTGGGCTAATACCGGCTACGTTGTCCACAAGGACCGGCTCGGTCAGTACCTCATCACCTATCAGCCGAACAGCAGCTGCATCGGTCTGACCGACCGGGGCGGGCACGGGTTGAACGGAACAGAGGCGGAGTTCTTCATCGCGCGATCGGAGGACGGCGCGGAAAATCCGGGCAGCCAATCAAGACCAAACGGGCAGGGGAGGGGCGTAGCACCCGGAGGCGCGGGGGCCTTCCCACTCGTACGGCAGCTCTGACCCGCGATCGGGGCTGAAAGGAAAGCGAGCTTTCTGGTTTGTGATCCCTCAAGGGGTCGAGAAAGCAATCCCGGATGCGCTGGCAAGAACGTCAGGCACCGGCCAATCCAAAAGGAACCATCCCATGTTCGCAGGAATCCTCACCCGCACTGTCGAGACCGTAGCCGCCGAGTACACCGGCATGATCCACTCGACGCGCTTTGACATCGCCATCCAGTTGGAGGCGCGGGCCAAGATGTCCGAACGCAGCCCGGATTTTGACGTGACGGCAGTCAACAAATCAGGCCGCAAGGTGCGCATCGGCACGGCCTGGAACGAGACCGGCAATACCAGCGGCAATCCCTACATCTCGATGCAGATCGATGTCGGCCTCGGCCCGTTCCGGGTCAACGCGGTGCAGACGAAAGAGGCGCGCGCGGCCCAGAGCGGCGCGTTCGAGATCATCCCGCTTGTCTCGAATGGCCTGATGAAATCCGGCTCGATCTCGGGCGAGCTCACCGCCATGGACGCCGACAACGCCTTCACCGGCTACATCGCCAACATGATGTTCGATCTGGAGTTCATGCTGATCGAGAACAGCTACAAGACCGAGGAAACCCACCCCGATTACCGGATCGAGGTCAGCTCGCCCCGGGGCACACCGATCCGCGTCGGCTCGGCGTGGATGGCGAAAAGCAGCCGCACGGGCAATGACTACCTGTCGCTGCTGATCAACACGCCCGATGGCGACCTGCGCGTGAACGCCGTGCAGAACGAAGAACAGCGCGGCGGGCAGACCTTCTCGATCATCCCGTTCATCGACAGCGGTGAGCAGCCGCAGGACGCAGGTGTGGGGCTCTCGCTGGTCGCGTGATCAACGCGTGAGATTAGACGATCTGAACCGAAAGGGGAGCCGTGGGATCACGGTTCCCCTTTTTCCGTGTCCGTTGGCGTGAAGGACGCCACCCGCTTGCGATCAGGTGCAAATGCGATACAATAATATATTATCGAAACATAGAGGGCGGGCGCGTGGCGGCTAGATCAGGGACGGTTCCATGGTTCGAGAGCTTTGATGTTGAGGTAGAGGTTGAAGATCTCCTCACTCATATCGAGCGCTGCACCGGATTCGCGCTACCCGCCCGAAAGCGCGATGTCATCATGTCATTTGCCAAGTCGAAGTTCGACAAGACCAGGCAGGCATATCTGGAGGCCAAGGCGGCGGGAAAGCCGGTGTCCACATCGCGGCGTGCGTATCTGGCCGACCTGCAGGACACGATCTTCATGGCGATCCCGGCAGAGAATCTTGCGCGGATGCCACTGCGCGAGCAGGTCCTTAACGACCCGTCATTTTACGCGGATGCCATGCACCATGCCGCCGCGATCAGTGAGGATGAGCTTTTCATGGCGCTCTCCTCTTCGCTGAAAGACATGATAGTCCAAGACGCCCGCGCCTTCGTCTCGAAGCTTTGGCACGGCACGTTTGACGACAATGCCCGTAAATACGCCGAAGCCCTGAAGCGCCCAGAGCGTGAAATCATGCCCCTGCGGCCGGGGAACACTGTTTAAGACTAAGTCAAACCTGTTATTGGTTCGGATGTTTCGTAGATTGGTTCACCCGCTGAGCAGATATCGTCGAATTCGTTTGCCACGGCACGTATGAACGTGGTGGCAATCTACGGGAGGTGTGCTTTGCGGACGCGGTAGCATTCGTCGGCAGCGGGACGACCGCGTTTGGACATCCAAAAGCTGCTACCCAGGAACGGTTGGCTTCACTGTGGCGCAGGACACGCCGGCGGAACCTTGCTGCGATTATTTGGTCAGCCAATCTCCGTAGGCATCGATATCGATCATTGGCACAGTGCCGCTGAACTGGAGGCGTGAGATCAGTGCAAATAAGAAAGCCGTTGCCGGTTTCGACCCCTCAACAAGGTTATACCGCCCATCCCCGGCGAACAGGAAATGCCCGTGGGAGGCTACACACCCGATGTCTAACTTTCTATCACCCTTGCCTTCGTTTAGGACCTTCTCGAAAGATCTGCCCAAGGGAGGCTTCCACTCGCTCTCGAAAGTCAGAAGGCCACCAACAATGGGAATAAGCTGTTTTGGCGGGTAGACCCCGCCAGCGTGTGGAATTGGTAGACTGGTCCGATGCAGACTTCGGACTGATGCAACCTTTTCTTGTGCGTATTTGACAAGATTGGCGTCTGCCGTCTGCTTCGCCTCGAAGACAGCATAAACGCTCTCGGCCGGGACAATGAGTTGATTTTCGTAAGTGAAAATGAAAGGCGAGTACTGACGATCAAAAACGACAGCGTCAATCTGGTCGCTGAAATTCCCTGTACTATCGACCACGTGCGCACTTGCAACCTGGTATCTCTCAGGAAGATACTGGGCGAGCATATCGATCCAAATGGCTTCGCTCGCATCGCCTTTTGTCCCTGGATGCTTGAAAGACTTCCTCGCAGTTGACAACCGGTGCTGAATATCCTCGTGCAATGACGAAAGAAGTTGTGAAAGCGACCATTCAGCCAATGATTTGTTCCTTCTAAGACAGCGGAAATTTTGGTCCGAAGAAAGCGCGCCACGCTTTCAGAGCGTCTCCGTTCTTTCCCTGGCGCGCCAAATGGATTGCTGTAGCGATTTCGCGGTTTGCTTGATCCAGAATTGTCTGGGCGCGTTTTACCATCGCCGCGTCCATTCGGTCACTAACAGGAGATCCGAGCCCGGCCGGATCTGGCCAATCCTCGTGAATTCGGTCGCGCAACGTAGCGAAGAATGCTTGGATTTCGCGATCGTGTGAGCCGCCCCACCCACCATGTAGACACTCCATCGCCATGACCTCGATCAGAAAGGATGGCTTGATAGGTTTTTCTCCATGGCGGCTGTTTTGGTTCCAGTACTTCACCATGCGCACTAGGCCTTTCCACTCATTGCCATAGGCTTGGTGGGCCGCAACAGCCTTCTGTGCATGGATTTCGGGATTTGTTCCCATCCATTTCCCGGTTGTGTTGTTGGGGATCTCGTAGTTGTCTCCCTTTGCGAATGCGGGCACGGTATCCACGCTAACAACCCGGTAATCTGTGTTGTCGTCTGAATCGACGACGACACCAAAATTCACACCCACTGAGCGTCCCTGTTTTTTGACGGCGCTGCTTCCATAAACGTCAACCAACGTGTCGTAGAACGCGGTCAATATCTTGTCAGGGTGTTTGGCTCGATAGTGGTCCTCGTCTTTTCCAAGAACGAAGAAGATATCGACATCCTTGAGTGGTTTGGACTTGGTCCAGCGCGCATAGCTTCCTGTCAAAAAGCTACGGTCGATCTGAAAGGCTTTATCCAGGTGCTCGCGAACTTCCTTCTGGCGCTTGGATGCGTTCTGCCGCTCACTCTCGTTCAACTCCAATCGACTTTTGAACTTCTTGAATGCGTCCGGGAGTGAAATCATGATGCCTGCCTCCAATACGATGCCGTCGCTCCCAAACCATTGTGTTCGATGGTGGAGCCAAGGCTTTGGCGAACCATGCCGTCTGTAGAACGGGCGGTAGTCCGGTACCAACCCGGGACATCAGGTCTTCCAGGCTTTGTGCGTAGAAGGAGGTCATATTTGGCGCTTGCTGGTGCCACTCCCGTTTTGCGAATTGCCCAACGGAGTTGATCGGTGTCAGTCCAGAAGTTTCCATCTCCAGAAGACCAACTGTAGTTCACGTCGATGTCCCAACGCAGGATCAGTTCGTTGGTTGCCGGATCGTATATCTCGAGCGTAATCTTCTCGAGGTCTTCGCTCTCCAACCATGCCTTGATTCCGCGCATGTTGATTTCCGTGTCGTTCACGAAATTCGTCGGGTCCATGCCACTCAGACGAATAATGTCTTTGAGGCTCTTTAGGATGTTATCGGCCACATAGGTGACAGACTGGGTGCGAGAATATGTGATGACCGTTGTCATGGTTCCAACAACCCCTCGAGATCAATTTCGAGCGTAGCACCTTGCGAATTGTCCGCGGTATCTTGCTTCTTGGCTTCGGTTTTTTCGTGTGCTGTGATGCGGTTGCTCTTCTGTTGCAGCGCAGTTTGGACCCAACCGAGATCATCGGGTTCACATGGTAGCGAAATTGACCAATCACCTTTTAGCGGGTCAAAACCGAGCACGTCTTCGTTCGCGTCCGACCCATCGATCGCATCGTCATCGTAAAGACAGTAGATGCGCGTCTGCGGTCCCTCACAGCTGACAAGGATTGGTGAGTTTTCGCAGGCTTTGTCCGCGATTATGCTACTTGCAATGCCGGCGACACTGCCGAGTTCTTGTTGCGCACCGGTATTTGTCCGGGAGAGCAAGTCGCTGATGGCGGCCCATGTAGCTAAGGCGTCGCGATGCGGAGAGCTTCGGAATGTTCTGCGGGTTACAGTTGTCATCACTTCCCCCGATTTGCTTTTTTGTTGGTTTGAGCTGACTTCGCGGCTGCAGCTAACTGGGGCAGTGTTACCGAGCCGGGGTTCAATACCACCTGAGTGTTAGAGGCAAGCGCGTTTGCAACGGTCTTTCGGATGGTCCTTCCGTCGAGGCCGACGAATTCGACGGCACAGGTGTCGAAGCCACGGTCCCTGGTCAGCTCTTCTATTTCAGGATACGTGCTGCTTAGTCCCAACAGGCACTCCCGCAAAATCGTCTTGCAGGCTTCCTTTCCGGGAAGGGGCACTTCAAGCACCAGATCGCATCGGGAAACGAAGGCATCATCCACCGCTTCCGGGTAGTTACTGGTTGCCACAAACAGCAGGTTCTTGTGAGATTCTGCCAGCAGGTCGAGCTGTACCAGAACGGCGTCCGTGGCTCGATGAATGTCGACAGGGTTGGCATCGAGGCTGAGCCTGGACCGGTCGACCGCAAGGGTTTCCACTTCATCTAGCAGCACAATCGTCGGGCCTGCATTGGCGAGTTCTGAAAGTGTTTGCGCGAAGAGGTCAGTAACCGCCCGCTGCGTTTTCCCCATGGCGGAACTTGTCAAGCCATGCGCTTCAACCTCGACCAGTTGGAAGTTTCCCCCCTTGAAAGCCGCTGCTGTTCGGTTGGCCAACCCTCGCGCGAGCGACGTTTTGCCCGTCCCGGGTGCGCCAACCAACAGGAGGACGCCATGGAGCGGCAACACGGCTCGGCTCATCTTTGGTCGCATTGTGAAATTCAGCACCGCCTGAGACAGCAGGCGCTCCTTCATCTCGGCTTCGACGATGATTGAGTCCCAGAGTTCTGCCAGCGCGGGGTCCGGCAGTGCCGTGATCTTCTGAATTCCTCTAGGCAGGTCGCCCGCAAGCGGTACGTTCATGGCCACTTCCTTCTCTCATTGCCTGTTTAGCGCCACGTGGAGCGACTTGGCGGTTTACAAATTTGCATTTCCTTTGGCTTCCTGTTACAACTTAGGGACAAAAAGCCGCGCTTTCAAGCGTTGTAGTTTACAAAATATCAATCATATGGGTGAAGTGTAAACCACCCACTGGGAGGACGTCATGATTGGCAAGAGACTCAAAGGAGCCCGGGCGGCATCTGGCCTCTCGCTCCGTGCACTTTCGGATGCCATGGAGAACAAGGTGTCCGCTCAAGCCATAGGCAAGTACGAGCGCAATGAAGACATGCCCGGATCGGGCGTGCTGCTAAGTCTTGCTCGAGCACTCGGCGTCTCTGTGGATTTCCTGCTGAGCGATGATGAGCTCGAGTTGGAGGGCGTGGAGTTTCGCAAGTCAGCCAGCTCGTCAGCCAAGGAGATCGCGACGATCGAAGCCAAGACGCTCAATATGGTTGAAAAGTACCTCGCCATCGAAAGCTTGCTGAATCTTTCTAGCCAGGAATGGGATGCTCCGCACGAAGCGCCTTACTGGGTGGCCGATGTTCGTGATGCAGAGGACGCGGCTCGCAACATGCGTGCGTCATGGCAGCTGGGTCACGACCCAGTTCCAATGCTTGCGGAACTCCTTGAGGAGCATGGGATTAAAGTGCTGTCTTTGGACGTTGATCGGATTGACGGGCTTGCGGCGAAAGTGCGTCGAAAAGAACAGCATTCCGCGCGCGTGATCATGATTAAGAAGAACACCTGGTCTGAGCGGAAACGCTTCAGTTTAGCTCACGAACTGGGCCACATGGTGCTCAAAGTCGCAGAAGGGTGCGATTCCGAACGCGCTGCAAATCGATTTGCTGGTGCGTTCCTTGTCCCGGCGGAAGTGCTTCGGCAGGAAATTGGTGCCCGCAGAACGGACATAAGCATCGGAGAACTCATTAGTCTGAAGGACCGGTTTGGCGTTAGTATTCAAGCTCTTACGTATCGGTGCAAAGATTTGGAGATCATCAATCAGGCAACCTTTGCGCGCCTGTTCAAGGTCTATAAGCAACGTGGTTGGAGGGATGAGCCGTTCGAGGAGCCGAATTCCATTCCTTGGGAACGAGAAGAACCGGACCGCTTTCAAAGGTTGTGTTTTCGTGCCCTCTCCGAGGGGTTGATTGGGTTGTCTCGTGCGGCTGAGCTTCTCGAAATACGAGTAAAAGAACTGGAAGAACGTTTGGACCACATGGCATAGTCGCTGTGTGCAAGTTCTTGTTTCTGATACCTCCGTCCTGATCGACATCGAGAGAGCCTCGCTGACAGCGAGGCTCTTTGACCTCCCCTATGATTTTGTTGTTCCAGATATTCTTTATGAAGCGGAACTTCTCGACTGGATGGGCCCTGATCTGATCGATCTGGGACTAAGAGTGGAAGAGCTCACGCCGGAAGAAACTGCACGCGCGACTGAGCTTAAGCGGGCGAAAGCTATGCTATCGACGCCAGATGTCTTTGCATTTTGCCTCGCGGCTGAGAGGGGTTGGGTTCTGCTTACCGGAGACGGAGCACTCAGGGTTGAGGCGGAGCGCCAAGAAATCGCGATGCACGGCGTCCTGTGGGTCTTCGACGAAATGGAACGTCACGAGGTTTGTTCGACCGTCCTCCTCAAGTCGGGCCTCGAGGCGGTTCGTGATCACCCGAGATGCAGACTTCCCATTAGGGAAATCAATAGGCGCCTTGCGAGATACTAGCTTGTTTATTCGGCTTGCTGGAAGGAAATTGTTGTGAAGCTCGTCTTCGCTTTAGCCTTGCGGCCTCCCCAGCTCGGCTTCGCGTGTCGCAGGGGAGAACGGCCCTACGGTCCGTCGCGCATTCGGCCATGCGGCCTCACCGCGGCGTCGCACCCAGGCCCCCGGTTTGCCCGCCTCGCGAGCACGTTCCTCCCCGGCCGCTCCGCCGGATTGCGCTCTGGTCTGTTTTGGCCTGAGGCCAAAACGATCCCGCCGCTCCATCCGTCTTCCGCGTCCGGTCGGGCCGTTTGCCTGCTCGGGTCGGGCAAACCTACCGTCAAAACACACACACATGAGTGCGGAAGCATATCCTCCGGATGGCCCCCAAATCAGCCCGCGTCAAGGATCGCAAAACTTTTCGGCGAGGGCGGTGCCAGTGGTACAGGGCGGTCCCGTGCGTGAGCGCGCGCATGTGTCGGGTGCTGCGCGCGGAAAACTTTTGCGCCCGGCAAGCCGGCGGCTACGCCGTCCCTGACCCGGGCAGATTCGGAAACCAGGCATTCGGCCATGCCCCCACACTCACGTGGTGGCCTTGGAACCGAACACTGGAGACCAGACATGGCTTACGACACTGCAAACACCTACGAGACCATCGAACTTTTCGGACTGACTGAAAAGGACGCGCAGCTGCCGATCCCGGAGGATCACGTTCTGACCGACCACATCGTCCGCGAGAGCTTCGAGGCTTTGCTCGGCCAGCTGCGCGGGACTGGGCTTGAAGCCGAAATCGAACCGCTGGCCCATGGTCTCGCCACCATCCTGCAGCGCCGCAAGGTGGCACTCGGCAAGGAGGTCGACCGCACCGCCGACAAGATCGGCGCGCTGGCAAAATCCCACGACGGATCGGAGATCGCCGAGACCGCGCTCGAAGAGGCGCAGGCGCGCTTTGTGCAGCTGCGCGAGATTGTCAGCGCCATCAAGGTGATGAGCGAGGCAGCGGCGGAATGCTACGAGATCGAGACGGGCCGCGCCTTCATCCCGGCAGCCGGGTCGCGCGCAAGCGTCCGGGCGCAGGAGACCGGGGCGGTCTTCGAGGCGCGGCAGCTCCTGGAGCAGCACGACCGCGAAACCGCCGAGAAGTCGAAAGTCGAGGGGGTGCCCCTGATCGTCTCAGGCGCCACCGACTGGACCGATGTCGATGTGATCTTCAACACGCTCGACAAGGTTCGCGAACGGATCAAGCAGAACCGCAATCAGGAGATTTTCCTCTGCCACAAGGGTGGCAAGCACGGGGCGGAGATGATTGCGGCTCGGTGGGCCCGGGCACGCGGGATAGCACAGGCGCGCTTCGATCCGCGCTGGTCCGCGCATGGACGGGCGGCACCGTTCAAGTGCAACGACGAAATGCTGGACGACAAGTTCGCGGCGACGGGGGTTGTACTCTTCGGCGGCAACGGGGTCGCGCTGAACCTCGGGCAGAAGGCGGAAGCGAAAGGCCTGACGGTCATGCGGGTTGCGGACCCGGCGAAGAAGGCGTCGCAGGATTGAAGAGAGGGGGTCGCGCTTGGCGCGGCCCTTTCGTCATGTTTCATGGCGGGTGCGGTCGGTTACGCGTGATCGGCAGTCTGCGGCGGCCAGCACCGTTATCCCTCTACCCGGTCCGTCAGAGTGCGGCCCATCCGCATCGGTACGGGCTGAGGATGGTGCGCATCTCACGCACATCGTCAGCGGGGCAAGACGCGGGCTGTGGCGACGCCGGGCTTGAGGCTGAAGACCAGCACGACCCTAGGGTGGTGTTTCGGAACATCGCATCCACGCGGGCGGGCTCCGTCAGCACCCCGGCCAGGCTCGGCGGGACGCGGACGCGGATGGTGGCGACGGCGTGATGGCAAGGGTCATTCGGGTCTCTCCTTTTTGCTCATAGATGTGCATCGCACGGGGTCGGCCCGTTCGTGCCCTGCGCTTCGCTTCGGCAAGCACAAATACGGCTTCCACGGCGGAGCCGCGGACCCTCCGCATTTGCGCTTGCGACCGGGCCTCTTGCCCCCGTGCTGGATGATCCCCATCGCAACAAGGAGTAACCCAAATGACCAACCACTACGTCGCCACCGTCCCCGTCAAGTTCACCGATACCGATGGCCAGGAGCGCACCCGTTTTCAGCGCGTGGGTGCGATGTTCCGCAACACCCGCAACGGGGATGGATCGGAGTTCTTCAGCCTCAAGCTCGACTTCCCGGTCGCGGTCTCGGAGCTGGTGATGTTCCCGCCGAGCGCGAAAGATCCCCAGCACTAAATCCTCTGACGAGGATGGGCCGCCCCAGGACGATCTTGGGGCGGCCCGATCCCTGTTCCAGGGATGCCGGTCCCTGCGCGTTCAACGGACGCACTCCCCCCGGAATGACCAGGCCGCGACAGACCGGCCAGTCAGCCTCAAGGGGGCCATCCACAAAAACCTATCGGCCAGGGCCTCCCGGTTTTTGCGGCAGAGATTTGGGGATCCAAATCTGGCCCTCCTTGACCCTGCCTGTCCGCCCTGTCGGTGGGGTTTGCGCCCGCCCGCGGTTCCGTCCGAACACATGCGTGTTCGGCCAGGCCCTCGGGCGGGGCTGGCGGACGGGACCCCTGGGACAGGTGTCGCTTGGAGGTGAGGGCGGCAGAGCCGCGTCCCTGCGGGCCGCGGCGTGAAGCGGACACCAAGGCTGCCTGAGCCTGGATGCGACGTAAGTATATAATTGACAGCTTGGTATAATATCGTAAGGTAGGGGCAGCCTTGGTGGAAGGTGGCAGGAAATAGGGGGTCTTTCTTCGCATGTCGCGCTCAAAACGTCTCACAGATGCGGACCGCATGGAGATCGTTCGCGAAGCTGCGGAAGGCGTTTCCACTTCAGTGCTGGCGGAACGGTTTGGCGTTTCGGTGCGGGCGATCCAGTACACGCTCAAAGCCGATGCCGAGCGCCAGACGGATGCCGCAATTCCGGTCTCAGCGGTCAGTGTGAAAGTGACGGCCGCGGAGCTGGCGGCGCTCGACGAGGTGTTGGCGAAGGCGGGGATCGAGAGCCGGGCCGAGGGGCTGCGGCGGCTCATTCAGGCGGCGGGTGGGGTGTTCGTTCCGGACGCGCAGATGGCGGCCGAGATGGCGCGTTACCGCGCCTCTCTGCACGAGGTCGGGAATGGGGTCGCGCAAATTGCCAAGCAGATGACGCAGGCCAACCGGATGGGGCAGGGGGCCGTGGGCGGCACGCGTGCCGAGTTCACCGAATTGCGCCTTGCCCAGATGCGCGGGCTGGCGCGGTTCATTCTGGATTCTGCTGACGAGATCGATCTGCTCCTGCGCCGCCGTCGGGACGCAATGCAACTGCAGGCCACGGCCGCGCTGAGGGAGTTTGCCCATGCGGCTGAATGATGCCGTCCATGCCGTCACGGGCGAGGTCTTCCGGGATGGCTGGAGCCGCGTTCGGGGCTCGATGCAGGGGCTGCATGTGGCCAAGCAGAGCCAGCTTGTGCGCGCGGCTGCGGGGCATCGGCCAGCGGTCTTCAAGGCGATCCGGGGCGGGGGCACGCATACCAAATCGCAGCTCGCAAACCAGCTCGACTACCTTACCACCAAGTCTACCCATATCGTCGACAGTAGCGGGTTTCTGGATGGCAAGGCGAAGCTCGAGGTCAAGGACATCAAGGACCTGACCGAGCGCTTTGCCAAGCGGTGGGATGCGGGTTTCAAACCCAAGCTGGGCCAAACCACCCACATGCTCATGTCCTTCCCCATCGGTACGCGCGGCGAGGATGTGCGCGACATCGCGACGGACGTGGCCGAGCGGTTCTTCCAAACCGACGCGGGGCATTTCGACTACATCATCGCGGTGCATGAGGACCGCGATCACCCCCATGCGCATCTGGTGCTGAACCGTCGCTCGCAAGAGGGCGAGTTCTTCTTTCTGGGGCGGAACCACCGCTTCAACTATGACGACTTCCGCCTCGCAATGGTCGAGGAGGCGGAGAAGTATGGCGTGCGCCTGGAGGCCACGCGCCGAGTGGATCGCGGCGTCGTGCATTACCCGGCCCGCACCAGCGAGGTCTACGCCGCGAAAGAAGAGGGTCGCGCGCCCCGCGAGCGCGAACGCGTGGGGGCCGACCTGACCCGGACGCTGGCGGAGATCGCCAACACCAGAACCGTCTACCACTCGCTTGCTGCGGAGGCTTCGCGTGAAGCCCGCGAGGATATTGCGTCGGCCCTCTTCCGCGCGGGCGAGGTGCTGGCGCATGGCGGGCAGGTGGACCGAACAGGAGATGTGTATATGGCAGAGGATCAGAGTTTCGAGGATCTGAGAAGCCTCTATGCGGAGAAGCTCGCGCGGGTGCAGGGCATGATCGCCGAAAAATCTGACGCGGACCGACCCGTGCTGGAAAAGCGCCTTATCGAGATCCAGGCGCAGGTCCAGCACATGCAGCCTCTCGGATTGCGATCATCCACGCTGTCAGAGACCCCCTCGGAGGGCGGGATCTATTCCGAGGAGAACATTGACACCAACCAGCTCGCGCGACTGGCCGAGCCCGACCTGAGATCGCGCATTGACGCGGCCCTGCGGGGTACCGGGATCAGCACATCCGAAGTCGTGGCCCGGATCGAGACCGGTGCTTCGAGTGCGGCTCTCGAGCATCAATGGATCGCCGACGATCTCTCCAAGGTCGCTGAAGCCCGCGATCTGAATCTCGAACGCCGCGCCGATCTGGAACAGGCGCGCGACATTCTCAACAATGTCCATGTCGAGCTTGGCACGCTTCTGGAACGGGAGAACGTGCTGCGCCGGGATGGTGTCATGGAAGCGGAACCGGTCAGTGAGCGGTTCCATCATCACCGGGACGCGGTCCGGGCGATGGAAGGGACAATCCGTCAGGAGATGCGCGCAGAGGGCCTGACCGCGCAGCAGATCGAGGACCGGGATTGGGAGGTTGTCTCGCGGGCGGAGCGCCGGATCGAGACGGAGCAGCGCGCGTATCTCGAGGCACACCCGGACCTGCTCGCACGTCCTGGCGATGTGATCGACCGGTCTGAGCCCTATAGAGAGACCATCACCGATGCGGCCCGCGCCAGCGAGATCACCCGCGAGGTCGACCGCATCATGGAGGGACGCGACCTCCGCATGCCGGTTGCAGATGCTGTCACGGATGACTTGCGCGCGCGCTATCCGGACATGCCGTCCCACCTCGCCCGCGGGCTCGGTGCGACCTACGCGGCCGTCGTCGAGATACGCGACACGGAGGCCATCAATCAGGTCCGCCGCGAAACCGAGATGCGCGACGGGCTCAGATCTGGCACGCGCGACGAAGTCCTCACAACCCGCGATGAAACTGCGCCGCAGTCTGACCGTGCCGACCGCCTCGCAGACGAGGTTGCGCGTGTCCTGGACCATGAGCGGGCGGGGGAGTTGTCCGCGCCCTTCGAGACCGAGGCGGAGCGGGACGCATTTCGAGATGAAATTGCGCGGGTGCTGGATGACCGTCAACTCGAGCGGCTCACATCCGGCGATGCCGATGCGCTGGACAAGGTTCTCGAGGACCGCCTCGACCGGCTCTATGTCGCCAAGGTCTACCTGCAATCTGATGCAGCGACGGCCAACACGGAGGCCTTGCGCCAGGTGGTCGATGATCTTGCCGACACCGAATACGAAAAACACCGCACCACAGACGTGGATGGCGAGACCGAGCGGGGTCAGGTCCATTGAGCGCCGCCATGGGAAAAGCGCGGATCGCAACAGGGGTCTTGCTGGTGACGCTGGTGACCGGGGCCATGGGCTATACCATCGCCTCGGCGGTGCTGACCTACCAGGATCTCGGCTTCGGGGCCGAGATCGACTTTGCCTATATCGCGCAGAACTACATGGCGATCCTCGATCGCCGCCCAGAGGACGCGCAACTTATTCACCTGATCATCGGCAGTTTCGCCGCCGCCGGGCTCATGCTGAGCCTCGCCCTCTCGGGGTCCGCTCTGACACGCTTTGGCCAGACCCATTGGCAGACCGCGCGCGAGATGAAGGCCAATGGCTTCTTCGGGGCGCCGGGGACCGGGTTCATCCTCGGCAAGCTGGGGACGCCTGGCTCCCGCGCCAATTACATTTGCTCCAAGGTCTTCCCCCATGCGCTGATCGTGGCCCCCACGGGCCGTGGCAAAACCACGGGCTTTGTCATTCCGAACCTGCTGACCTGGCAGGGCTCTGCCGTGACGCTCGATGTGAAGGGCGAATGCTTCGAGGCGACGGCCCGGCACCGCGCAGCCCAAGGCGACAAGGTCTATCGCTTTGCCCCCACCGATTGGGAGGGCAGGCGCACGCATCGCTACAACCCGCTCCTGCGCATCTTTGAGCTGAAAGATCCCGCGCGCCAGCAGATGGAATTGCAGCTCCTGGCGACGCTCTTCCTGCAGAGCGACAATGACCGGGTGCAGGGGCTGCTCAAGGGCGGGATCGATCTCTTTGTGGCAGCAGGCCTGCTGGCGTTCCAGCGCAAGCGTCCGACCCTGGGCGAGATCTACCGCATCGCCGCCTCGGGCGGGAACAAGCAGAAGGAGTATTTCGCGCGGGGCCATGAGGTCGACAACAGGGCGGCCAAGCTGATTTTCACAAGGCTCGCTTCGACCAACAACGACACGCTGACCTCTTACGTCTCGCTCCTGATGACCTCGGGGCTGGACCAGTGGCAGAACCCGGCGATTGATGAGGCGACTGCGGTCTCGGATTTTGATTTCCGGACGATCCGCAAGAAGCCCTTTTCGGTCTATCTTGTCGTCCAGCCGCTGATGGTGAAGCCGCTGGCGCCGCTGATCCGGCTCTTCTTCTCCGATCTCCTCTCCGCCATGCAGGAAAAGGACCCAGGGCCGGATGAGCCCTGGCCCGTGATGATCATGCTCGACGAGTTCAATCGCTTGGGCAAGATGCCCATCGTGGTCGAGAGCATCGAGACCCTGCGGACCTATCGCGGTCACCTGGCCGTGGTCACCCAAACTATCCCCGCCCTCGATGAAATCTACGGCGAGAACACCCGCCGTGCGCTGCAGGGCAATGCGGGCGTGAAACTCTATCTCACGCCCTCGGATGAAAAAACCGTCGAAGAGCTGAGCAAGGCGGTTGGCAAGACCACGAAGACCGTCATCACGCGCTCTCAGTCCATCGGCAAGAACCCCTTCGAGGGCCGCAGCCAATCCACACGGACCGAAGAAAGCTCTTTGTTGCCAGAAGATGAAGCGCGCCGCCTGCCGCTCGATGAAATTGTCATGGTGATCGATGCCCAGATGCCGGTCCGGGCGAAGCGGATCCAATATTTTGACGACCGGCTGTTCAAGGCGATCCACGCGGCACAGACGGGCGAGTTGCCGTTCCCAGAGCCGGGGGGAGGTGGACCGCAGGGGAATCTCCCGTTGAGCGTGCGCGCCATGCCGATGACACCGCCTTCGAACGGACCAGGTGGGTCTGACGCCGTTGTGGAGACCGCACACCAAGATGCTGGCAGCCAAACCTCAAAGCAAACCGACGTCGCTCCAAAAAAGACCGCGCCTGTCGTTCAAACCGTTATCGCCGAGGAACAGCGCCAGATGGAGATGGATTTTGGAAGCCAGGTCGCCGATGCAGAGGCAGCGAGCGTAGCTGATGAGGCGCAGATGCGCTCTGCAGTCGATGGCTTGGACGACATGGAAGCGATGCTGCGAGAGGAGGATGGTGAAAGGCTGGTTGCGCGATAGGGTGGCGGGCATGGCGACCTGCGCGTAGCCTCCGTAACGCTGAATGTCACAAACGATGCTTTTTGACGCCGAAAAAAGGGGCTGGTTTGCATGACCGTTCGATCTTTCGCTCGGAACGTCGTGGGCAGGGTCCAGCCATCTCCACCTTGTTCAGATTATGCCCCGAGACGGCGCAGCCGCTTGTCGATCTCGGCGGGGGGTAGGAAGACCGCCTCATCCGCCCGCCAGATTTGCAGGGCGGAGACAAGAAGCCCGACATCGCAGGCTTCGGCGGCGTGCAGCTCGTCGATGATCCAGAGGATGCCATGAACGCGCACCGCGCGAGCGGTGGCGACCTTGCGTAGAAGGTTGTCGCCGGTCAGGAGGATGCCGTTTTCCTGGCAGGTTGTCGTCACGAGGGCGAAGCAATCATTGGCCGACAGGCGGCTATGTTCCCGCTTTAGAGCGAAAACCCGCGCGACTTCTTCCCCCGGCAGATCGTAGGTGGCGAGGCCACCGTCTTCGAGCATCCGCCATTCCTGCGCCGTGAAATCGAGCAGCTCCTCCTCACGGATGGGCAGGGGCACGATGAAGCGATAGGGCAGCCGCAGCAGCACGTGCAGCAACTCTCCCTTCTTCAAGTCGATCAGACAGGACGCATCATTGACGACAACACAGGTCACTGGTCACGAGGCCCCCTGATGTCGCGTTCGACAACGCTCAAGGGGAGCCCGAGCATCTGCGCCGCCCGCACGGGGGAAATCATCTCCTCGCCGAGCGCGCGCCAGACGAGGCGCTCGAAGCGCTGCGGCTTCTCGAAGGCCGCAAAGCCCTCGCCTGGATCGATAGGCTCCGGCTCCTCGCGCCGCCAGCTTCGCGCATAGGTCTTGAACGCATATTCCACAGCGCTCTTCGACAGGATGCCCACCTGGCCGAGCCGCACGAGCATCGCGGCGGCGGAGACGCCATAGGTGCGCTTGAGCCGCATGATCTCTATCCAGGTCATGCCGTGACGGTTTCGGCCAGCTTCCTCTTCCAGATGCTCACGCGGAATGAGGAACGCCCCCGCGAAGCGGTGCATCGAGGGCTCCTTTTTCAGTGCGGCATTGCCGGTTTCGGTGATGATCCGGTGCGCGAGTTCGTGGGCGAGGTTGAAGCGCTTGCGTTCGACATTGGTGTGCCGCGAGACGACGATCACCTCAGTCGGTGCGCCCTCCGCCCGTTCGACATGACAGGCCAGCCCGTTGATGCGTTCCGGGAGATCGGCCTCGATGACCTTGAGTCCCTTGTCTTCGAGCAGGGCGGTCATACTCGGGATCGGGTCGATCCCAAGCTGCCACTCGCGCCGCACGTCCCGCGCCTTGGCGTCGATGGCCTCTTCATCGGCCACCATGTCCACGCGCAGCGCGGCGAAGGGGTCTTCAGCGGGGTGCATATCGAGGATGTCCTCGATGGCGAGATAGTCTTCGAGCTTCTCGATGACGATGGATTCCGCCATCGCGCGATCCTGCGCCGAGGCGGTCGAGTTCTTTCGCCACTCGACGCTTTCCAGAGCTTCGACCTGACCGCCGAGCAGGAAGTCCAGTGACACGCCGAGCGCCTTGCCGAGGCCGACCAGCACTGACGAGGACGGCATCATCTTGTCCGCCTCGTATTTGCTGATGGCCTGCGCTGACACGCTTGGGGTTACGCGCTCCGCGAGCGCTTGCATGGATAGACCCGCCCGCTTGCGGGCAAGCCTGAGTCTTTGTCCGAACATGATCCTCTCCCGGCGGTTATTGTTGTGGTTGATAAGCGCCATTTCTTCCTATATATTTAAACACAAGGTTGTCGAATCGTCAACCGAAATCGACACGTGAGGCTTGAAATGTCTAAGAAAAATCAGCATGTTGTGCCGCATGAAAGCGGTTGGGCAGTGAAGGGGGCGGGTAACTCCCGCGCGTCTTCCGTCCACGGCACGCAGCGCGAGGCCATCACGGCCGCGCGGGAATCCGCCATTCGTCAGGGCAGCGAGATGCTGATCCACGGCGAGAACGGTCGCATCCGCGAGCGCAACACCTATGGCAAGGACCCGTATCCGCCGAAAGGCTGAAGGGCATAAGCGGAATGGATGTCAGGATGAGCAACGGTGGGAACAACAGGCAGATACGTCGCATCCTCTCCATCGACGGGGGCGGGATTAAGGGCACGATGCCCGCTGCATTCCTCGCGGGGCTCGAGGAAGATCTGGGCCAGCCCATTGGGCGCTATTTCGATCTCATCGCGGGCACATCGACGGGTGGCATCATCGCACTCGGCCTTGGCCTCGGCCGCACGGCAAAGGAACTGCTCGAGCTTTACGAGCGTCGCGGGCCTGTCATCTTCGGTCAGGACAATGCGGATGATGAACCGCTGGGGAGGATACGGCAGGCATGGCGCACCCTCACCGCCACAGGTCGGCACGTCGTCGGTCCAAAGCACGATGCGGCAATTCTTGCCCGTGAGCTCAAGGCCGTTCTCAACAACGATCTGATCGGGCAATCACAGACCCGGTTGGTGATCCCGGCGTGGGATGCCGATCTCCGCAGCCCTTATATCTACAAGACCGCGCATCACACACGCCTGCAAACCGATTATCGCAAGACTGCGCTTGATGCCGCCCTGGCTACGGCAGCGGCACCTACGTATTTCAAGCGACATCGCACTGCTGATGATATTGGCCTGACCGATGGCGGGACATGGGCCAACAATCCCACAGCCATTGCTGTCGTCGAAGCCATCACTCTTCTGGGGTGGCATCCGTCAGACCTGCGCATTCTGAGCCTGGGGTGTCTGGACGAAGTCTACATGCTGCCCGAAAGTCCAGGGTTTGCCGGACTCGGCCTCAAAGTCCTCAACCTTTACGCGGATGGGCAATCACATGGCGCCCTCGGCATGGCAAAACTTCTGACGGGACACCCTTACGATGGGGATCGCATCTACCGCATTTCACCGTCTGTCCCGAGCGGGTTTTTTACCTTGGATGACACCACGAAGATCGGCCGCCTCAAGGGCCTCGGTATGTCAGAAGCCCGAAAAGCAAAGCCCCACCTGACCCCGATCTTTTTCACCCAGCCTGCCGATACCTTCGTGCCGGTCTATCAACTCAAGGAGAAAGCGGCATGAATCAGATGTTGCGACAGCCGCTGACCGACAGTGATATTCGGCGGCGCACGCAGATATTCACCATCCTGGACGAGATAGGCGAGGATCTGGACCTCACCGAAACCCAGTTTGATCGTGCGCGCCAGAGCTATGGTGCCGTCGGAGACTGGCTGTCCGGTTCAACTGATCCCCTACTCGTCAGTGTTCTGGTCTATCTCCAAGGGTCCAGTGCGCTTGGAACGGCCGTGAAGCCAATCGGGCGGCGGGAATTCGATGTCGATCTGATCTGCTTTTGTGCAGGTATCGCGTCCGGCATCTCACCAGCGACCCTGAAGGCGGCGGTTGGAAACCGGCTCAAGGAACACGCCACCTATGTGCGCCTTCTCGAAGAAAAAAAGCGTTGTTGGCGTCTCAACTATGCGGGGGACTTCCACCTCGACCTATCCCCGACGATAGCAAACCCGGTCTGCGGCAACCGGGGCGAATTGGTGCCCGACCGGGCTCTGAAGGAATGGCATCCGACAAACCCGCGGGCCTACAAGACCCTGTTCGATGAGCGCGCCGCACTCCGGCCTACCTTTGTGGGCAAGTTTATCGCCATGCAGCGGGACGAGGCGACGGTGGAGCCGTTCCCCGTCCGAGAAGCAGTGAAAGGCATCCTGCGCCGCATCGTGCAATTGCTCAAACGGCACCGCGACGTTTTTTATCAGAACAACACGCAAGACGTGGCCCCGATTTCCGTTATCATTACCACCCTTGCGATGCAGTCCTATGCCTATTGCGTGCGCAACCACGTCTTCCATGCCGTCCCACCTCGCCCGCGGGCTCGGTGCGACCTACGCGGCCGTCGTCGAGATACGCGACACGGAGGCCATCAATCAGGTCCGCCGCGAAACCGAGATGCGCGACGGGCTCAGATCTGGCACGCGCGACGAAGTCCTCACAACCCGCGATGAAACTGCGCCGCAGTCTGACCGTGCCGACCGCCTCGCAGACGAGGTTGCGCGTGTCCTGGACCATGAGCGGGCGGGGGAGTTGTCCGCGCCCTTCGAGACCGAGGCGGAGCGGGACGCATTTCGAGATGAAATTGCGCGGGTGCTGGATGACCGTCAACTCGAGCGGCTCACATCCGGCGATGCCGATGCGCTGGACAAGGTTCTCGAGGACCGCCTCGACCGGCTCTATGTCGCCAAGGTCTACCTGCAATCTGATGCAGCGACGGCCAACACGGAGGCCTTGCGCCAGGTGGTCGATGATCTTGCCGACACCGAATACGAAAAACACCGCACCACAGACGTGGATGGCGAGACCGAGCGGGGTCAGGTCCATTGAGCGCCGCCATGGGAAAAGCGCGGATCGCAACAGGGGTCTTGCTGGTGACGCTGGTGACCGGGGCCATGGGCTATACCATCGCCTCGGCGGTGCTGACCTACCAGGATCTCGGCTTCGGGGCCGAGATCGACTTTGCCTATATCGCGCAGAACTACATGGCGATCCTCGATCGCCGCCCAGAGGACGCGCAACTTATTCACCTGATCATCGGCAGTTTCGCCGCCGCCGGGCTCATGCTGAGCCTCGCCCTCTCGTGGCCCGATTGGAAGGATCAAATTCATGATGTCCCAACCTTTTTGGAAATCATTCCTCAAAACACTTATCGGCAATGTCACGATAGCGCGCAGCGCGACAGTGCATTGGCGATACCGCTTTTTCCAAACAAGTTGGTTTTCAAACCTCTTTGTCGCCTCGCTGGCGCTCTTCCTGCTCATTGCAGAACCCGCCCTCGCCCAGAGCATTGATCTCTCCCCGATCCAGAGCCTGTTACAGGGCATCGTCGATGCGCTGACCGGCCCACTTGGCGTTGTCATCGCGACGCTTGCCGTTCTCGGGGTCTTTCTCAGCTGGTTCTTCAACATCATCGATCTGCGCCAAGCGCTTTGGGTCCTCGTGGGCATCGCTGGTGTTGCCGCCGCCCCCACCATCGTTGCCGCAGTTTTTGCCGGTGGCTGAGCGCGCGCCTCTCTTTCTCGGCCTCGTGCGCCCGCCGAAGCTTCTGGGCCTGCCCATCATGTATGCGATGGTCTGGCTCTTCGGCTCGGTGCTTCTCTTCGTCTGGGTCCAGCATATCGCGGTGCTGGGTTTCGCCGCCCTGCTCTATCCGGTGCTGTGGAAGGCCGCGGATTGGGACCCGCGTTTCATCGACGTGATGGTGACGGCGCTGCAGGAGACGCCACCCACGCGCAACAGGTCCATCCATGGCGGGGACAGCTATGCCCCGTGATGACACCCGTGATGCTGCGCTCGATGTCCGCACAATGACGCCAGACTGGTATGCGCGCGAGACCCGCCTCGCGCATATGCTGCCCTATGTGAGCCTCGTTGACGACCAGACCGTGCGGACACGGGTGAACGAACTCTTCCGCTGCATCCGGCTCGAGGGGATCAACAGCTACACGACGGACGATGCCTATCTCGACAAGGTGACGGCGCTCTTTGCCCGCATCGTCGCGCAGCTCGGGCCGGAATTCAGCTATTACGTCCACAAGGTCTCCAAGGCCATCAGACCTGATCTCGACCCCATCCGTGAGGAAAGCTTCGCAGGCGAGGTCGACCGGCGCTGGCGCGCGAAACTCGAGACCAGCGGGCTGCGCGACAAGACGCTGACGCTCACCGTCATTCACCGCCCACCCCCGAAAAGCCTCCTGCCGTTCCTGAGCCGCAGCGCGCCGGACCGGCTGAGAGAGGAGACCCGCAAACGCCAGCAGCGCCTCGGTGAGGCCGTGAACGTCTTCCTCTCGGGGCTTACCGAGCTCAAGCCGCGCCTGCTGTCAGCCGGATCGGGAGAGTTGGTGGGCTTCTTGGGCGCGCTCAACACGGGCACCGAGCTGCCGCTCTACCCGGCAAACACCTACGGCTTTCTGTCCTTCAACGTCGCCAATACCCGCGTGACGTTTCATGGCGATCATTTCGAGCTCTCGGAAGGCGTCGTGGGGCATCGCTACGGCAAGAGTTTCACCATCGGGGAATACTCGGAAGGCACCTCCTGCACCATGTTCGACATGCTGAACCTGCCGGTCGACATGATCGTGACGCACTCCTTCACGCCGATCAATTCGAACCTCATGGCGGGCCGTATCAAGCGGCAAAAGCGCCAGATGCAGGCCAGCCAGGATGCGGCCCTCTCACTCATGGAAGCCCTCGACATCGCCGCCGATGATCTCGAGGCCAAGCGCCAAAGCTTTGGCGAGCATCATATGGTCGTGACGCTCTTCTGCGACACGCTCGAAGAACTGCAAACCCTCAGCGCCGAGATCGTGAACGCCGCCGCAACCGAAGGCGTGAAGATGATTGGCGAGCGGGTCGCGGCCAAGGCCCATTACCTGAGCCAGCACCCCGGCAACCAGCCAAAGCGCGTCCGCGCCAGCGCCGTCACCAACCGCAACTTCGCGGATTTTGCGGCCTTCCACCGGACACAGCTCGGCAAACCTGCAGCACTTACCCCCTGGGGCCGGGTCGTCACATATTTGCCCACGCCGGAGCAGAGCGCCTACCGGTTTTCCTATCACGAACAAGGATCGCCCGACAAAGAACCGACCAGCGGGCATTCCCTGATCATGGGGCGGCCCGGGTCGGGCAAATCGGTGCTGTCGGCCTTCCTGATGACCCAAGCCCGTCGAGCAGGGGCGCGGATCTTCGTCTTCGATTACCGTCTTGGCATGGAGATGGCGGTCCGCGCCAATGGCGGGCGCTACGCCTCCCTGAACGCCGGCCAGCCCACGGGCCTCAACCCGCTCTGGACCGAGACCGATGCGCGCGGCACCGCCTGGCTCTCGGACTGGCTTGCCACGCTTCTTTACCGCGCTGACAAGCCGCTGACCCCGGCGCAGGCCAACCGCATCCAGGAAGTCGTGCGCCAGAATGCCCAAGCCACCAACCCGGCCCTGCGGAATTGGCGGGATTTCGCATCGCTTTTTGTGTCCACCGATGATGGCGGCGATCTGCACCAGCGCCTGCTCGAGTGGACCGAAGACGGCCGCTATGGCTGGATCTTCGGGCAGAGCCTCGAGGACACATTCTCGCTCAAAGGCGATGTCGTGGGCTTCGATCTGACCGGCATTCTCGACAGCGAGGCCGACAAGGAACGGATGGCGGTCCTGTCCTATCTTTTCCGCCGGGTCGAGCGCGAGATCGAGGACCGCCGCCCCACCATCATCGTGATCGACGAGGCCTGGAAGGCCCTCGATAACGCGTATTTCGCCGAGCGGCTGTCGAACTGGCTCGTGACTGCGCGCAAGCAGAACACCGTCGCGGTGATGATGACGCAATATGCCAGCCAGCTTGAGCGCACCCGGACCGGCAAGACCATCATCGAGGCGGTGCCGACGCAGATCCTGCTCCCCAATATCCGCGCGCAGCCAGCGGACTACGCCATGCTGAACCTCACGGAGAAGGAGCTCGACGTCCTTCTCAACACGGGCAGCAACAGCCGCCTCGCACTGATCCGGGACGATCAGGGCTCGATCGTCGTCGATGCCGATCTGAGCGCACTTGGGCCCAATCTCACCATCCTTGGCGGCATGGAAAAGGGCGAAGCGCTCGTCGGCCCCGATTACCGCGACCGCCCAGACTTCTGGAGGCTTTCATGATCCGTATTCTTGTCGCTTTGGCTGCGCTCGGCGCGCTGGCCTCCTGCACCCAGTACCGGGAGCCGCAGGCGAACTGCTTCACATTCCTTGCGTCCACGGCACCCGTCGCGCCTGATTGTGACTTCACCCCCCTTGGCACCCCGGAGGGCGACATTGAAGTCTAGCCTGCCTCATATCCTGGCGTTTTGCCTGCTGCCCGGCATCGCCTTGTCTCAAGGTGTGCCAACCAATGACAGCGGACTGACCGCGCGCGATATCGTCGAGACCGGCGACCGCGAGGCCGACTTGGCCGTTCAGGCGGACAAGCTTGCCCTGCGCGAACTCCTCGCCGAGATCGAGCGCGAACAGCTGGATACCCTGCAGCGCATCCTCGACGCCCAGACCAGCTTCGGCGGTCAGGGTTTGCCCGCGATGGTCTCCGGGCTTGAGGGCGGAAGTGGCGATCCAGCCCGCTCGGTCGAGGCGGTCTTCGGCAATGCCGACATTGACCCCAATCCCGGCGGTGCGCAGATGTTCGGGGATGCGGCGGAAAACATCGAGCAGCTCATCATCCGCGTGGCACAGGAGACCAGCGGCTTTGCGGGCGTGGGCCGCGCGGGTCTCTCCCCGGTTCAATGGCGCGCGTTGTTGCAGGCGCTCATTTGGCAGGAAAGTCGGTTCACGATTGGTGCACGGTCTCCAGTCGGCGCGTTCGGCCTCACCCAGATCATGCCCGGCACCGCCAGCGATCTGGGCATCAACCCAGAATACTATGACAGCCCCTACCTGCAGGTGCATGGCGGCGCGCGCTATCTCGCGACCCAGCTCAACACATTCGATGGCAATATCATCAACGCCCTCGCGGCCTATAACGCCGGACCCGGCCGGGTTTTCGAGTATGGCGGGGTACCCCCCTTCCGAGAGACCCAGCATTACGTCCAGGTCATCCCGGAGCGCTACAATCTCTATCTAAGCCGTATCGGCGGGATCGATGCGCTTGGCACGATCGATCCGGCGCTTCTGGCCAATGCCAACCTCTCGCTCACGGGTCATGGGGCAGCCTTCTATGGCAACAACTCACCCGCCGCGATAAGGCAAGCCGCCCTGCGTATTGCGGATATCGTCGAACGGATTTCCGAAACCGAGGACGTGCAGGAGAGCGTCGCGCTCAACACCTATGCCCGCGCCGAACTGGTGCGTCTCGTGGCCGCCCGCATCCGGCTTCAGGCCGCCCGCACCCGCGTGCTCTCCGCCGAAGAGCTGGCCCAGGCCAGCGCCCGCATGGCCGAAGGCGCGTTCATGGATTTTACGATCAGGGAGATAGACTGATGAGAGATTTGCTCGTGAGGACGGCATTGGCCACGACGCTTGGGATCGGTCTGCATCTCGGCACCCTGTCCGCTGCCGTGGCGCAAGGTGTGCCGGTCGTCGACACCCAGAATATCGCGCAAAACATCCAGCAGCTCCGGCAGATGATCGAGGACGAGATTCTGCAAAACGAGCAGCTGACGCAGCTCCGCGAACAGCTTGCCACACTCACGGACCAACTCGCGGAGCTGCAAAGAACCTATGAAGCGCTCACCCGACTTGCCGAGCTTCCAGAAATCATCCGCACCGAGATGGAAGACGAACTCAATGGCCTGCTCGACCAGGAGTTCGGGGACATCCTCGCCACGATTGAGGCGATCAAGACTGGGGATTTCTCGGGCCTCTCGGGCTCCGGCGCAGGCGAAATCGAAACCCAGATGGACCGGGTGCTGGCCGATCTCGGCTTCGATGAAGACACGCTCTCGGAAATGGCCACGAGCGGCAATCCCGGGGCCAACCGCGTGGCGACGCAGGCCACCACCGGTGCCCTTGTCTCGGCGGCGGCCCAGAACAGCTATGAGGATGCCGGCCAATCGCTCGAGCGGGTCGACCGCCTTGTCGGGCTCATCGACGACATGGACGAACTCAAGGAAAGCGTCGATCTCAACACGCGCGTGACAGCTGAATTGGCCATCGCCCTCGTGGCGATGTGGCAACTGGAAGCGATTCAAACCGTGGGCGATGGCACCGGCGGCGTGATCGATGCCGCCACCATCGCCGAAGAGCAGCGCTTCATGGATTTCACCTTGCCAGACCTCCGGGCAGACTGATCGTGGGGGCATGACGGGTGGCGACTGAACAAGAAATCATCGAGGAAGAACTGGTCTACGGTGCCTTGCGCCGCGAACGGCTCTGGCAACGCCTTGGTCTGACAGGTCTTGTCTTCGGCATCATCGGTTGTCTGAGTGCCGCGGCTGTCTCGATCCTCGATGTCGACCCGCCCCCCGTCGTTGTCCCCTATGATCCCGCCACCGGCTTTGCACTCCCCGAAGCCTCGGTGGGCGCCTCCTCGGTGACCGCCAACCAGGCGATCATC
>JACLAD010007719.1_pt1 | contig 31810 bp, 14 predicted proteins | sample 8027901 | NCBI WGS metagenome assembly JACLAD01 (sample SAMN15725071, study PRJNA655200) | protist metagenome | isolation source: fluorescence activated cell sorting (FACS) single amplified genomes of... | place: Spain: Blaines Bay Microbial Observatory, Mediterranean Sea | collected 2016-07-05 | reverse complement strand
CGTTGTTAACGAGACGACGGTAAAATCTTTTGAACGAGTTGCAAGTTGGATTGGCACGATAACATCGAAGGATGTAATTGAAGGTGATGAAATGACTGTAAAAAATAAATTTGAAACGGGAAAAGCATTATTTATTCGTTTGTGGTCTGGGATGTATGATGGTGTTGCAAAAGCTGTTGCAGAAAATAATAAAAAGGATGGAACAACATGGGATATTGGTGTTTCATTCATGCCAAAAGGGAACGTAATGAAAGCAGCTACTTTAGGTGGATGGGGATTAAGTGTTAGTAATTTTAATAAAGACAGTAGTAATTATTGCAGGAAAAAAAATGCATTGACGGCATTGAACTGGATGGTAAATTTAACAGCGCAGAAAGCATTTTACAAGCAATTTCAGCGCAATCCAACGTTCAACTCGACCTTCATCGATGAGTTATGTAATGAATCTGACGAATTTCAAGTAGTTTGTGAGTTAAATAAACAGAAAAAAGCTTCTGTTAATCCAAAACCAAAATTATTTTCCCGACCAGATGTTTCTTTTAATTATCGTTTGAAATCAGAAGTTATATATGATTTTGTTCAAACATTCATAGAATTTTATGTAAATCATGAAAGTTATGATCAAATGTTAAAAGAATTAAAGGTAAATAATGGACCAAAATATACGAGTCCAACAAATATAAGCGATGCAGGTACAATGTTAAATAGGATGATTTGTGTCCTTAACTCTGAACTTTCGAAAGATACTATGGTAAAAAACGACATTGTGGAGTCTAATCGTCTTCCCTGTCAATGTGGAAAATCGGAATATTGTTCAAGAAACGATGATTATTATTATCCGAATGGCAAAAGTGATGAAGAAAATAGGTTTTTAACGTATGTGAAAAGAACGGAAAACAATAATTTTTTTTATCCCGGTGATCAATTTTGCTCAAATCAAAATAATTTCACACATAATTTAGTTAAAACATTTGGATATTTACTAGTTGCAATTATATATGCCTTGTGCATTTCGTTATTTGCATGGATTGTGATGAATTTGAAGAATAGAGTTGTCAACCATTCTCAGCCAATATTTTTGGTTTTAGTTTTAATTGGTGTATCCTTGAATACATCTACAATCATACCATTTTTGATGGACGAGAGGAGCGTTGAAGGTTGTACACCAAATAAAGATAATGTTGTTGTTGATTTCCAAGAAAAATGCCAAGAGCCGTTAGACACAGCATGCCGTTCCTTGCCATTTACCTATATGTATGGCTTCGTGATTACATTTAGTGCTTTATTAGTAAAATTATGGAGGGTAGAGAAAATTTTTAACAACACTCAGTTACGAAGATTGCGAATCAATATGTGTCATTTATATTCATTGATTGGAGGCTTACTAGTCTTAGTTACTATTATAAATACATTGTTGGTCACTAATCCTTCTGCTTTAATTGGTGGGCAAGGATTTACATGGTGGAGACTACGGGTGACAGAAAGACGTGATACATTGTGTAACAAATTGCCACCATTGGACAAAGACAAAAATATGAATTTTTGCGACAAATATTTATCGAAAATGTCCATCAGCTCTGTCGGTATGTGTCGCTTTGCACAAACTTCTTGTATTCATTCAAATGCTGGATCTATGATTAGTTTTGGGATGATTGCTATTCTGTTGGATGCAGCGTTAATGATAATATTTTTACTGTACAGCATGTACATATCCATTAAAACAAGAGAAATCAAGACGTCATACAATGAAGGAAAATTTATTTTAATTAGTTTGGTAAATCAATTTCAATTATCTATTGTTGGTGCTGCTATAGTAACGAAATTATCTGAAGTTGAGTCTGGCGATCCGACATACTTTGCCCTAGCTATAATTTGCATTATTAGTTTTAGCAATTTATCTACGATACTATTGATATTTTTACCGAAATTAATTGTCTGGTACTCACCAAAATTAGCACTAAGATTGTCAATTGGAGGGCAGAATTCTAGTAAAGCGGAGCCCGGTACGAGTAGTGTTGAGTTGAGCAAACCAACCGTTTTTGATGATGAAGACACGACTGAAGTTCCTAATCCCGCGTTTGATATACGAGCATCTACTATGAATATTAGATAAAGGAAGGGTACGAGTTTAAAATTAAGGGAAACATATATTAAAAATATCGAATTTTTCGTCATATTATTTCATTTTTTTCATTTTTTTTCACATATTTCACCTATTTCACATTTGTTAAGGTGGTGTGAATGAGTGAGGGGTGTGGTGTGGTGTGTGGTGAGGTGGCTCATGTTCATCGAAAAGTATTTGTATTTATATAGCTTATAGATAGTTTATGTATATAGCAGAGAAACAGCATTTTACGTAAATTTGTTTCCCAATAAACTTCCTCAAACTAATTAAAATACATACGTATTTTACGTATATAATTTTAACGTAGAGAATTGACTCTGATTTTAATATGTACACTATTTCCGTATAGGATGTTAAGGTAACAATTGAAAATATTACAAAATTTTTATGGCAATCGAATCTTTGCAGCTGCGCCATGTCCAGCCAAACCTTCTATTTTTGCAAAGGCAACTGCATCTTCTATCAATGGTCGAGATTTTACAGCATCATTAAATGACATGTATGTTCGTACACAAAGAAATGTTAAAACGCTTAACCCGCCGGAGAAACGAGCAGTCCCACTAGTTGGCAATGTATGATTTGGACCACTAGCATAATCACCTGTAACTTCCGCACATTGTTCACCAATAAATACGGCACCATATGCTTTTAATTTATTAGCAACATCTTGTGGATTAGCAGTATGAACCTCTAAATGTTCCGGTGCTAGCATATCACAAACTTTAATACCTTCTTCTAAATCTTTAACGCAAACAGCAAAGCCATTTTTTACTAAAGATGCACGTGCAACATCAGCTGTTGACAAAACAGACAATTGTTTAAATAATTCTTTCTCAACTTTTTCAATTAATTCCAATGAAGTTGAAATTAATACGCTTGATGCAGCGGTATCATGCTCCGCTTGTGCTATTAAATCAGCTGCTACAATATCTGGCTTGGCAAATTCATCTGCTAAAACTAATACCTCAGATGGTCCTGCTAACATATCAATACCAACTTTTCCAAAAACGGTTTTCTTCGCTGCAGTTACAAAAGCATTTCCTGGACCGACGACAATATCACATTCTGGTATATTCCCTACACCATATGCCATAGCAGCAATTGCTTGTGCTCCCCCAATCGTTAAAACATAATCTGCACCTGCTACATATGCTGCTGCCAATGTTTCATCTGTTGGGCGTGGGCTTGCAACTACGACAGTTTCACAACCAGCCACACGTGCCGGTATGACTGTCATTAGAACAGATGATGGCAATGGATATCTACCGCCAGGTGCATAGCATCCTGCATTTTTTACTGCCCGTACCGTATGGCCAGCTTTTCCACCTTGAATATCCATATTAAATTGTTTCAATGAATCTTTTTGTCCTTGTGCAAATTCTCTTACACGTTGTGCAGAACGATTTAATAATGATCGTGTCTCATCCGATATTCTATCATATGCTGCTTTCAATTCATTTTTTTCTACATTTGGTCCATTTCGTAATAAATATGGTGTAGATTCACTTGGCAAATCACCAAAACGCACTGAATATTTTAACAATGCAGTTTCCCCATTCTTTTCCACATCCCTTACTATGTCCACAGCAGCTTGTTCAATTTTTGGATTGGTAGATGCACGCCATAAGCTTTTTTCTTTGTTTAAAACTTGAGTAGCAGTAAAACGCTGTAATGGCAAACTTGAATCAGTAGATTTATCTATTTTCGTTTGCTTTTTACTGTTACGATCGTTACCTACTAATAAAACATTCAACGCATCCATCCCATGATTTAATACGATATCTGCACCGGAGGTAGCTAATAAACGTGCGGTTTTTTCCGATCCTTCTGGCAACTTGACACCGACACCAACAATACCCGCAGCAGTTGATGCTCGTATATCATCAACCGTATCCCCAAACATATAAATATCATCCCGCATATTTGTCTTGCTAACATTCTCAATGCCAAGCAATTTTAATGCCATTTGTACAGGTGCTGGATCTGGCTTCGGTTTTTCAGTATCTTCCATACATACACATTTTGTAAACACTTGATCTAAACCTACTAATTTTAAAAAATAATCACAATCATCCCGTGGTCTGCCAGTAACAATTGCACATGGATATTTCTCAGCTAAATCAAGTAACATTTGTTTACTTGGTATTAATGTTTCCGTATCACGTAATCCACCAAGATAAAGTTCTTGGAATTTTTTTTTAACATCTTCATATTCCACCGTAGCACTACCACCACCAATATTATTATTCATGATCAATCGATGTGAAACAACCCAATCATTATTTGCATCACCTTTTGCCTTCATGTCATTGATGTCTTCATTGCTTATATTCACATTAAAAAATTTACATGTTTCAATAATTGCTGCTCTATAACTTGCTTTTACATCAGCAAGGACACCATCCATATCAAATATTAATGCTTTTACATTCTTATTTGCCATAGAAAAATCATTTACTAACTCACTTTCATTCGGGACCATTTCCAAAGCATTATGAAATCGCTCCATATCACGCGGTGTACCGACACTTACACGAATGTAACGTTCCAACGCACCACCTTGACTGCCAAAAAAACGTATCCAAACATCATGCGATTTAAGTACTGCAGCAACATGTTTTGCATTGAAACCATGTACACGACATAATACAAAATTCGATTCTGTTGGTGTTGGTGTTAACCATTCTTTCTCATTTAGCTTTGCTTGTAATACTTTTGCACCTTCTGCAACTTTAAATACATTCGAAGATTTATCTTCCACTAACATTTGTTTCATTTCCAATGCTTTAATTGCAGTTTTTTCCGCAGTACAATTTACATTGTAAGGTTGCTTTGCAATCATCATAGCACTGATGATAATTGGATCAGCCAATGCATATCCAATTCGTAATCCAGCTAAACCAGCCCATTTGGATAACGTTCGCATGACGACAACATTTTGGTATTTTTTCACTAAACTTAATGATGGTGCAACAATGCTATTCAACGATTCCACGAATTCAATATATGCTTCATCAACAACTACTAACGCACCCGTCTTTGCTAAAATTTCAATTTCTTCTTCACTTGTCATAGTTCCAGTTGGATTGTTTGGATTTGCTAGGAAAATAATAGTTGTTTCATCAGATTCTTTCACAATTTTTTCTACATTGATTTTGAAATTATTTTTATCATCGCGTGGGATATTAACCATAGGAATGTCGTGCAATCCACATAGCGCGTTGTACATTCCAAACGTTGGTGTTAAATGAATAGCACGTTTTGGTTTAATTACACGCAATATTACATCTAACATATCATCACTACCAGAGCCAGCAACGACTTCCTCTTTGGAAAATCCAGGATGTGTCTTTGCAATAGCTTGTCTTAAATCATTTTGTCCAGGATCGGGGTAAACATGAAATGATTTAATTGCATCTTGTGATGCTTTGATAATATCTGGATGAGGTCCATAACTCATTTCGTTTGCATTTAATTTAGCAATATCACCACTTGGTGGTGGTACACCTTTATAAGCTGGACCATTTGCCAATATTGCTGCATGTTTTAATGCAGGGTGTATTGTTTTTTGTTTTTTACGATTTGGTTCCACAATGGATGTCATCTTTTATGTATATATCTGTTTATAGTTGTAAAATATTTAATAATTTACTCGTCGTTGTAATATAATAATAATTATAATATGATGAGAGGAGGACGATGATTCTATTTACATATTCCCTTTTCTATGTATGATATCTATTGTATTTATTTATTTATGAACATTCTATTTGGGCAACCTTGGGTTACTCTGGGATTTGAGGCCTGTCCAAAGAATGCGTTTTTTCGGCTATGCTGATCGGGAGGAAATTTAATACTATATTTGTATGTTATAATATTACAATTTAATAGGATATAAATATCTTTAACAGTATTAAATTCATATATTAAATACAATTCTGATTTCAGAAGGTCCCTCCTGGTTCCGAAATCTCCTGTAAAATATCGACCAAGATTACGCTATAATTTCAATAAGTAATGATGATGCGCCAATATACTTTGTGAGGTTTAAACTTAGTATGTATAGTATGTAGTATATAAATAGTGCTATATAGTCTTACATAATATTTAATAGTTAATACTTAATACACTGGCACTCGTATTTATAGCGAATTGGGCCTGATGTTGCACAATCAATGTGTACAATTAATATTTTGGAATAAGTTTACAATCCTCAAGACGGTAAAATATAATATGAAGAGCACTTATATCGTAAAAATATTTGCGTACTAGCATTTGATTAAATCTGTGATACTGTCGGCGCGAAATTATAATTATATAAATTTACAACCCATATTCCTTCAAATTATTCATCAAATCGACAACAAATAATGTAAAATTTTCATCACGTTTATCTAATACACCATTTACTTCAACAAATCGTTTATCACGTTTGTTTTCAGCATCTCGAACATTTCGTTTCTTAATATCAGCCCTATAAATTGCTATAACCCATACAAACAACTCCAAACATACACAGACAAAGACTCTTTTGGCTTCTTCCCATGTCAATTCTTTGTTAATTGTACCATCATCCAATTGGATTAATTCATCATAATATAATTTTAAATAATTAAATGTTCGTGTTCTATCTACATATGGTGCATTTGCTAATGCTGAATAAACAAAATATACAAATTCATATGCAAAATGTCCATGGCCATACATTTGCCAATCTAATATGATCGCATCATCAACATCTTTTAAAAACATAATATTTCCACAATGATAATCACCATGTAATATAGTCTGTTTATCATCAAGATTTTCAAGGATTGTGGAAATTTTATCACGATATAATGTTTCCAATCGTACCAATGGTTCAGATATTGTATTCTCTGCTAAATATGTGCGTTCACTACCATATTCATTAATATATTTCTGAAATGAATATTTTTTTTTCATATCATTTAAAACTTTTGTCCAACCAAAAACACATGGATACCAATACGTATTTTTAATTGTTTTTAATAATTTTGAATTTTTCTTTTTCGCATACCCCCAATTTACGGCATGTATTTTTGCCATATTTTTAATAGCAATTTCAATATGTTTTTCTGTAATGTTCATACTTGTGACTTCGTATTTATCAGCCCTGGAATAAAATATAGTGTTTTTTATATAATAATATAATGAAGCATGTATGTATTAATTATAATAATATATATATATACGCATATATGAACAAATGGTGATGAGGTATTGTTAGAGAGGACATTTTCTATCTACTAGTGCCATTATAGTTAGTAATTTAGTAGAGAGACGACACACCAACGGATAAATGTTATTTTATATTATAGACACTGTATACTTACATTTCATCTGTAATATCACCGAAAAACATATACCTGCGCATATTTGTTTTTTTATTGCACCAGACCATACAACAAAGATTTGGATCACCATAATCAAGCATATCGCATGCATAGCAATCTGGTAATTTTACCCCTGCATTAGCAATTTTTTCTTGTAACAATGATTTCCCATTGAAAAAATCATATTCTCTTCTTTGAACTTCTTCAGTATTCATCTCCATTTTACATATCGTAAATAATAAAAGTCTTGAAATAAAAGGTATTCCTGGTGCGCCGCCAGATGTAGGACCATTAGCCATATTTAACCATTTTAAAATTAATGTTTTCGGTCTACTATTGCCCTCATCACTGTTACCTTCATATTCAATATTTTTAAAACGGCACACAATACCGCCTGCGAATCCTCCACCTGCACCTTCAGCACCAAAATTTTGTATTTCAAATTTTTTAACTGGCATATCTATTGCTTGAGATAAAAAATCTGCATTATACCCTGATTGGTTTATTGGAATATTTCCATTAGTCGCTTCACTTTTCGTTTGTATCGATGTCATCTTTTGTAGTATTATTGTTGTTGTTAGTATTGGTATGCTATATATGTATATGCTGCTGTTATTATTCTTATTATTGTTATATACATAGTACAATTGTAGTTCTTTTCAACTTTATTCTATTACTTGGTATTAATCTTGTGTAGTATTTTTTTATAATAATAAATAGTAATATGCACATCATAAAATATGTTGTGCATATCTATTATAGCAACACCATCATCATCATACCTGGTATATTATTATCTTTTTTTTTTTATACCAGGTAATTTTGTTTATTATTTTTTTTGTTTTAATTTGTTGATGTGTTAGCTTTAGTGTGCTTATCCTTGTAAATAAGACGGATGAAACTCTCCTAAAAACAGGCGTGGTCCAAAGATCTACCTATCAAATATTTATAGTATACTAAATCTGTACTAATTAGACCACACCTGTTTTTAGGAGAGTTTCATCCGTCTTATTTACAAGGACTACTAATTTTTCATCGGCGGGGGGTTGGACATAAATCAATATCCTTAATTTAACAAATCACATAAGTTTTATGATGAAGACAAAATAATTGAACTTGGTAATCCTGGTAATCCAGGCAATATAAAAATAAATAATAATAATTTAAATATTAAATAAAGTTTCCACGCGCTGTCATATATAAATATATCAAAAATGTTCACAGAAGATTAAAAATGTTATTGCATGCAAAGGTCAATTGATTTCATGATAATACCATTCAAATTCTTTATACGTGCCATAGATTTAGTTATTGTTGTTATTGTTATCCACATTTGGCGAAAGCGTGACTTCCAACTGCGGGCTTCCATCTTCGCTGGAATATGCGGGGCTAGTTGGCGAATACTATTGGGATATAATAAAAAATTTTATGTTAGATTTTGATTTGATTTTCTCATGCGAATGTGTTGATTGATTTCTACCTACAGCTGGACTAGTTGGCGAATACTGTTGGGATATAATAAAAAAATTTATGTTAGATTTTGATTTGATTTTCTCATGCGAATGTGTTGATTGATTTCTACCTACAGCTGGACTAGTTGGCGAATACTGTTGGGATGTAATAAAAAATTTTATGTTAGATTTCGTTTTGATTTTTTCATGTGATCGATTTTTACATACGGCTGGACTAGTTGGCGAATACTATTGGGGGTGTAATAAAAAATTTTATGTTAGATTTTGATTTGATTTTTTCATGTGATCGATTACTTACTTGAGGGCTCGTCGGACTATATACAGGAGAATTATCTCCACCATCATCACTACCAGGTGAATATATTGGCGAATCTTCATTCCCGCTACTTCCGCTGCCACTCATCCCTCCTTCCGTTCCATATCCTTGGAACACCATAGGTGATTTCGTATCCAACATTGGTTCTGGGCTCCATTCTACACCACTATCATTATCCGTCATTTTTGGTGTAGCAAAGCCACCATTGGTGGTCGGCGTGCTTTGGTTGCCTACACCACCCATTATTGGTGTCATGCTACCAATATTAACTTTTGGTGTTTGGCCAGAATCATCTAAGATCCATGGTTCCTCAGGATCTATATCACTATCTGTTGTCGATGATGAATCGTTCCCATAGCCGGCGCTAGGTTTCTTAACATTTTCATCACCACGTACTTCAATAGTTTCCATTAACATTTTTTCATCTAATATTAAATCAAACATACCAGTACCAAATGGACATTGTTGTCCCATTAAAATGTTTTCAGAGACACCCTTTAATGTATTACTTTCGGCCATGGCAGCAGCATCAAATAAAATTTCAACGGTTTCTTCGAAAGTTGCTCTTTGCCATACACCGTGATCAACGCGATTGATTCCATTTCTAGTAATAGACATTAAATGCCCACGCGATGTCATAGCATCAACTAAAATTGCTAAATGTCGATAATTAACATATAAACCATACGATGAAAGAATGGTTTGAATTTCTTTTAATATCGAACCACGACAAGCTTCGATACCTAATACGTCTCCAATTTCGCATACGTCGTTACTAATAGTTCGAGTATGATCAACATCCGGATGACTTAATACTTCTAATAAATTGCTTCCATCCGTCTCTAAAATCCACTCTTGACGTTCAGTAAAGCCACTGCCATGGGTATATGTTTTACCATTCTTCTCCAAACGTGTGTATACTTTGTCAATACCAGAGATTCCGCACAATTGAACCTCGTCTAATAACTCCGACTCGATTTGTTTCAACAACTCATCGTGATCTACTGCAAAATCTTCTTTATTACCGCCGTCATCATCATCACCATAATTCTGCTCATCACCACCACCGTCCATATACTCTTCTTGAACAAGACGTATAAGCGCAAGTTGCTTCCTATCTAATGACTCTTCAACAATGATCAAAAACATTTCACCAAATTCAGCCATTAATTTTTCTTTTACATCAGCCATGGTTAAATGTTTACCAGACATGGCAGCTTGATTTAATTCAAACCGTAGCACCCATGGCGAAAGATAACCTCTTTCTTCCACACGTTCCATATCAAGCCAATCATCTGGTGCCTCAGACCACGTTTCCAACATACCATTGTGTTCTTCAATACATGATACCATTTTTTTAAATCCATCTTCCTCCTCAAAAACTACTGGATCGTAGATAATGGAAGTCGATAACGTAATATCACGTAAGGTTGTAAATGCTAAAGATGCCTGTACTTGCGTCGCGCGTTCTTGAACAGAGCTAATTTTCTTGCCATCTTCATCCTCCTCCTTTAAATAAATAGTAACACCAGGCGTTTTAATACGTTTACTGACATTGATAACTTCCTTCAAACGAGGTACCCCAAGAGTCACATTTTTCGATGCAATACCAGCATTGTGGAAAGTGTTCAGTGTCATCTGTGTAGCAGGCTCACCAATGGACTGGGCTGCTAATACACCACAAACTTCACCAGGGTTTGAACGCGCACGGTTAAACTTGGATTCAATTTCACCTATAATAAATTTCCAAGCAGCCAATGTTAAACGATGTTCTTTTATGACTACTTTACTTGCTAAATACATTCTAGTCAATATTTTAAATAATAACGTACTATTATGCTGTGCCTCGATGGATAATTTGTCACTTCCAGGCACGATGATTAATCGTTCGAATAATTCTAATACATCTTTCACGACTTCTTTTGGATGGAGCTCTGAAACGTTATTTACATTTCTAAATTGCAATTTTGCTCTATTGATTAAGCGTGCCATGTTAACCGGTACTGGCATTCTGGTATCAGCAACGTCCGGCGACGAGAGAATTGCTTTACGCCATACCCCAATTTCTGCTAATGTCTCTTGATCCACTAATAATTGTTGGTATTCTTCCCTCAAATACCTTTTCGTGTCCACATCGCGTTCAACATCTTCAATTGCTTGGGTCGACATGAAGCGATGCGTTTTGCCATTAACAGTTTCTTCACCAGGTTTGTAATCACTAAATTTGAATTTCCTTGCCATAGCTTTATGGCTCATTTTCATAGTAAACATTTTTTGCTGCTCAACAAATTCACCAGCCATGCCATCCTCACCGTATAAAAATTGAACAATATGGCCTTCTGCATTACGCACGGTCCCATCGTAACGGACCATGATGGTTTCCATGGCTTTTACTAAACGGCGTTGGATATATCCTGTCTCTGCAGTTTTACATGCAGTATCAATAATACCTTCCCTTCCACTCATTGCATGGAAGTAAAATTCAGCAGGTGTTAACCCTTTCAAATATGAATTTTCAACAAAACCTCGAGATTCAGGACCTAAATCATCTTTTGCAAAGTGTGGCAACGTTCGATATTGGAATCCGTTTTTAATTCGCTTCCCTTCAACATTTTGTTGTCCTACGCATGCTAAAATCTGCGCAATATTATTTGCACTACCTTTACTACCGGATGTGACGGTAATTTTAAAACTATTATCTTTTGGTAAAGAGTCTGATGCTCTTTTTCCGGAATCATTACGTGCTGCATTTAATGCACGATTCACGGAATCTTCAAAAACTTGTATCATCGTACGACCTGGTTGCGATTCTAATTCATTGTTCTGGCCTTGCTTTACAAGCTCTGCCACTTTATCCTTTTTCTCATCGATGATACGAGCAATCTCAAACATAGTTGCTTCATCAGCCACCGTATCTCCAACACCAATACTAAAGCCCCAATGGATCAACCATGCATTGATGACCAATTGCGTATTATCAATTAAATCACGTGCTGCCATTGGTCCAACCTCTAACCATGTAATATGAATTAACGCATTTGTTCCTGCTCCTAAACTTTTTTTATCTATATTTCCACAATGCAACGTACCATTTTCGATGTAAACATATGAATCTGTCACAGAAAGGTCTGTGATTCCTTGCCCATCCGGTGCGCCACCAGAATTTTTTTGCATATTGATATTTGGCAATATCATCGAATACAATTGTTTCCCAGTCCAATAACTATCATAACCGTCTGTATAGTCGTCTTCCACGTTTTTACGAGGCACCATAATTGCAGGCACTGGCATTTTCCCATTGAAATTTTTCACCCACATCAACAAATGCATCATCAATTCACGATCGATAAAAATGTCACGTTTGGTAATCAATGATGCACCTAACAAGGAATCTTGTACAATTTTCATCACCGGAGCATTACTTTGTGGGGAAACAATCATGTATGGGGTAAGCATCATTTTCTCCGCCTCCGCTCTTGCTTCTAATGATTGTGGAACGTGAAGATTCATTTCATCCCCATCGAAATCGGCATTGTATGGTGGCGTGCATGATAAATTCAAACGAAACGTACTCCAATCAAGTACCTTTGCATAATGCGCCATGATAGACATTTTGTGCAAAGATGGCTGACGATTGAATAATACAACATCACCATCATTTAAATGCCTTTCTACGATCCATCCAACTACAAGTTGCAAATCATTTTTATTACGCACAAATTTTAAATCGATAACTCCACCATCGTCGCGTATGATATAATTTGCTCCTGGGTGGCGATCCGGCCCACGTGCAATCAATTCATGCAAACGCTCTTGGTTAAAATGCGTTACGCGTTCTCGAACAGTTAACGTGGATGCAATACTCCTTGGAACGCCAACTTGTTGAATAGATAAAATTGGATCGGCAGTAATAACCGTTCTCGATGTGAAATCACAACGCTTTCCCATTAAATTACCACGTACTCGACCTTCTTTTCCAACTAAACGTTGACGTATCGTTTTCAACGGCTTGCCGTTCCTATATTTATCTTGCTGTTGCCCTGCCAATTCATTGTTAATCAATGTCGAGCAATGATATTGCAACAACTCGGCATATTGATTCGTAGTGAACGCAGGATCTTCATTTTGAATACTATTTTTCAACGCAATATTTGCTTTTACAATACCAATATATTTATGTGTTAAATCATCATCACTAACACCGGAACCAAATTGCACGGATGGCCTAACATGTGGTGGTGGCACAGGCATGACATGCCATAAAAGCCATTCAGGCCTGGACCATTTTGGATGGAAACCAAGTGCTCTCATGTCTTTTTCAGATATTTGTTTAAAAATATTGTTAACATGAGAAGCTTGTAACATTTGTTTCCTATCCCGACCACCAGCACCTAAATCATTTTCAAGATCTTCCTCATTATCATATTCAAATGAAAGTTGAGAGTGGGCAGGTTTCGAAATTTTTGGTTGTTTTGCACCACAACCACGACGGATCACTTCTTTGCCACCAGTTTCCTCCATGTCCTCATTCAAATCGTCACCACCATAACACTTCTTTTTGCCACGGCATATTTTAGTAAACTCCTTTAAACGATCTTCCGAACGCTTGTGTTCGTTCATAATACGATGAAATGTTGGATCTTTCTCATCGATTAAAAGCGTACCGCAGTCAAAACACACACATTGCAACACCATACGAACCTTATCAATATATCCCATGTGAAACATAGGGCGTGCAAGTTCAATATGACCAAAGTAACCTACACATTCCTTGTCATCAAATTGAAATCCCATCCTTGGATCATTTAAACCACCATATATTGGCATACCACTCTCATCGTGACATCTTGAAGTATTAATACCTTCTTTAATACGCTTACCATTGATAAATGCTTCTTGCGTAACTGATTGTGCACGAATATCCTCTGGACTGAAAACTGAAAATTGCAGTTCTTCAATACGTCGCAATGGTGCTCTGGAATAAGCAAATTCAGCAGACATAATTGTTGTATTTTATTTTATTATTATTATTATTATAATTTGTCTTTAAATATCAAGTATACTATTTTTCTTTCAATTGTAAAAAAAACTATGAAGTATATTTTATGTACGGTATATAAATATATAGACGTATCAAACCAAAAATATATGTTCCAAAATATAATAAATAAAATGTTATAATAAATACTCCAATCTGTCTGTGTTGATGTATCGTGTGTTGGGAATGTGTCTATCTTTGGTATTATATGTTTGTATTCAACATATATCTACATATCTACATAGTATATATATATTTTATAGTCGTGACATCCATTTATTCATTTTTTTTTTGTAGTTGTTTTGATGATGATTTTTTGTTGTGTTCCTCGTCGTCGTCGTCTGAACATCTTGTCAATATACATCATGGGATTACCAGGTTGAATCTATCAGTATATGAATAATCATACTTATATCTACATGTAGTATTATATATAGGTATAAAAAATAACCTTGACTAACAACTGATTTTGATGAAATCTCAAATTAAAATGCCCTAATTATAACACTGGTAGTCTATTCAAGTTTCTGTGGGATGCATGTTGTTTAGTAACATTTAGTACACAGTATTAACAGCAGAAAAGCCGAATGATGGTTAAAATTAGGGCTATATTTGCTTTTTTACTTAGGAATGCACAAATCGAAAGGTAAATTTATCAAAAGACGTGTGTGGCTGTGAGAAATTGATGATACGATTGTGGGGTGATTTGATATTCCTTAAAACACAATAAAATAATACATACCGTATGATGGTAATTATATTTATATATTAAGGTAGTATTCATACAATAGTCTGCGTGCCGTGCCCCCGCCTTGTTTTTTTTTTTGTTCTAGTATCACGTAGCTACGGCAAAAATATGACTATCAGGTAGGTACTATTTACCTGCTAAAATACATTGCGCCAATCATACGCTTGTTGTTGTTGAAATATATATTGATTGGCACATTGTACGTGATTATATATATCACATTGCAAATAGAACAAAAGACAAATCAACAAAATACACCAACCCATTTTATTACATTATCCATTACATTAGTATACAAGATTAAGAATTGTTTTTAAGAATAGTTACAACGAAAATTGGAAGAAGAAGGTATTGAAAGTAAAAAAATAGAAAACAATGGATATACCAATAATATATAGAAGAAATTATAATAATAACAATTATATAATTGTATTATTACGTTTATTTGTATCTGTTATATTATTATGTACATCAAACAACATATCGTATGGATCTATTGTACAGACACCAACAAACGGTGGTAGTATGCCGGCAAACATTAATGCTGATAATAGCCTTGAAGAACATGCTGGGGCTGCAGCTGCATTAGCAGCTGCTTTAGCAAGTGCTGCTGCCGTTGCAAATGACGATGAAGATATAAATAAATCCTTTTCTGCTGGTAAAACGGGTGGAAAAATAGATCATGTTCATACAAAAGAATATAATACAAATAATAATAATAATAATATACCACCAAGTACAACAGAACAAGAACAAGTTAGCGACGACGATAATAGTTATAATAAGAATGAAAACATCTTAAATCATGATGACATAGCAACTACTACTGCTACTACAACTACCACTACTACCACCCTTTCGTCAGATAACAATAATAATAATATACAAGATACGAATAAGATTCAAGAAAAAGAAATAAAAAGTAGCGACGAAACAGCAGTGATGGTAACAGAAGAAGAAAACAACGACGACGAGGACGATGGATATGTATATTTACCAACAAAAGAACATGCTGAATATCCAATTGAACCATTATCAAAAGAGTCATTAGTAGCTGGTGGTGTAGAAATGCCACAAATTTTTTTCACGTCACCAAATGAAGGTGAAATTTTGAAATCATCCGATGTATTAGTTGGTTTAGCAATTGAGCCTGAAAATACTAATTTAATGGAACGAAATATTGTTATGTGTTTAGAATTATTATTTCGCCATGGTAAACAACGTAGTTGTTTCAACGACATTACAGATGTTGAAATGAGTGGATTAGAAGGTGGACAATTATTAGCAATAGCAACGTTAGAATTGAATGCTACGTTAGATGGCCGTGTACAAGGTCAGATTATATCGAAAGATACACGTAGCATCAATGTTATTGTAGATGTGAAACCTGCAAAGGTTGGTATAACATTTCCAAGAACGGAGGAACATTTATCTGTACAATATGTTGGTGTTGCCGTTCGACTGGATGGCTTTGAGAAAGACGATGGTATTGTATGCATGACGATTAGTAAAGATATACATGTTAATGAACAAGGTATGGTAACACATGTTGGCGAAAGTACAGATCAATGCTTAAAACCTATGAGAAAAGAAATCGTTGTCTCGACTAATTTTCCAGAAGGTTTAAATGGTGTTAGTGCGCAATTGTATTCCATGGATGGGACACCACTTGGTAAACGTGGAACAATGACACAAACATGGTTTCGTGTCACTCCAAGTTCAAGCTTGCCACGTCCAAAGATGGGATTAATTACATATTGGGATAGCTGCATGGAGGAAGATCCAACAACTGGCATACCGATCAATACGAATGTTCCAGGAAAATTTTTACCAGCACTTGATGCTACGGATGAATACCCCGTTGTACATATTGGTGTGCTTTCAGCAAGATCATATGATCGTTATGATGAAGCAATGGTTATGATCAAAAGTATTTTATTTAATCGTAAACGGCCAAATATATTACATTTTCATTTAATTGTTGATCCAGCTGGGCGTATATTTTTCACTGAAAATTTTGTAGCCTTAAAATTACCTGGTTTACGTATCAGTTTTTATGATTTTCAACAAGTATGTGTCAAACCAAATGAACGTTTGTTGAAAAAATTTAATTTCACACAAAGTGCACATTATAGCGGTCATGCTGGTTATTGCCGTTTATATATGTATAGATATTTAAAAAATATACCTGGTGTCGATGGTTTAATTGCAGTTGAAAGTGATCAAATATTTTTAGAAGATGTAGTAGAATTATGGAATGAATTTAATAATTTTCCAACAAATGCAATGATTGGTATGCCGGAAATATATAAACCATGGGGTGCTGGTAGAAACCAACCCAGTGTGAATGATTTAACGGATGGAAAAATTAACGGTGTCGAGGATAAAGTAAATAATGAGGATGCTGACCTTGATGATGATCGTAATGATAATAATAATAATAATAAAAAAAAAACAGAAACAAATACTGTTAAAATGATTATGAAAAATAAATATCATGGTAATGGTTTTATAGGTGGCATTGTGATGTTAAATTTTAAACGCATGGGACGTGGAGATGGATGGCAAGATTTAGTTGAAAAATCTATTACAAAATATATTAAAATGAAAGGTGATCTTGAAGTAGAAGTAGAAAGTTGGAATCCACAAATGAATGATCAAGATATATTCAATTCTATTTTTAGTTTACACCCAGAATTGGTATATCCATTACCATGTCAATACAATATACAATTCCATGCATTTCAAGAACATTTACGAACGTGTGGTATGGATACGACAAAAAACATAGAGTGCGATGAAGCGAAGAAAGTAGGTATGTTTTTATGCAAACGAAGGCCAGCAATTGTACATTTCATGGCACAAAGTTATAGAGACCAAGGGGCGATGGGAAAATCATATTATTCTGGGTTTTGGCAAGCAATGAAACAACTCAATCCGGATATGTTAAAATATGATTTCTTAGAGCGTATGTGTGTGTAAAAAAAAAAGGTTTTTTTCCCGCTCTCTGTATATATCTAATATATGTGTTTTTTTTTGTGTAAGTTATCTCTCTTATATTTTCACTCTCGGTTCACCACCACCACCCAGCACTCTCTGAACTGAACACCACACAGTAGGAAAAATGTTTATACTGATGTTTATTCTCGGTGATATTTTATTCTCGAGATTGGGTATTGAGCATATTATTTAACATGAGAAGAAAAATTATTATATAACTTAGCTTAGATTTTAACCATACGTCGTATCATCTGATGTACATGCCATATTATGTGTGATTTATTTAATATTTCTATGCATATATCATATGATATGTGTTTTGCCTTTTTTTACTAGGTTAAAATCTATGATAGAGAAAACACTCCTTTCTTTACTTGATTGTATTCTAATATTTTCCTATCTCTTTTATAATTACTAATTACAACTACACATATAGCATAGCGTCAATTAGAATAACAAATCGACTGGTGGTTTTGATGAGGTTTTTTGAAAAAACAAACATTTTAAATTCAAAATATATATATATTAGACAACTAAGAGAGACAAACCAAGATCAACATTGAGATATATATACATATATAGACAACAACGTTCGAGGAGAAAAGTTTCAAATCACACATCTATATATAAATTAATTAAAGAAATATTTTTTATACAATATGGCAGCAATTACATCGGATGATAAATTAATTGAAGCAGAAAATTTATGTACGGAATTATATCGGATACGGGATACATTTTTTCCACCAGTAGTTGGTGAAAAAGAAAAAAGGTTACAATCCATGGTAGATTCAATATTTGAATGCATTGCGGCATGTGAGAACAATCAAGGTTTAAAAGGTGAACGAAAGACAAAAGCAACGTATTTAAAAGGTAAAGCTAATAGTGTCTTTCAAACGTACAATGAAACGGCAGAGAAAGATTTATCAAAAGCAGTAAAGTTAGATCCAACAAACGTAGATGCATGGAACTGTTTAGGTGAATGTTTTTGGAAAAAACAAGATTTTCATACAGCAAAAAGTTGTTTTGATGGTGCATTAAAGCAAACGAGAACTAGCACTACGTTGCGTTTATTATCTATGTTATTAAGACAAATACGACCAAACGAAAAGACAGTGAAAGAACAAGTGGAAAAAGCAAAAGAAAATATTAATGAAAGTATTAAAGTTGCAAAGGAAGCCTTAGCATTAGATTTCAATGATGCTGAAAGTTGGTATGTGCTTGGTAATGCGTATCTTGGTAGTTTTTTTAATTTAAATCATGATCCGACTGATTTGAAAAAAGCATTATCAGCATATGAACGTGCTGATAAATTTCGTGATGTAAATGTATCGTTATTGCCAGATTTATATTACAATCGCGCAGAGGTACATACGTATACACAAAATTATACTAAAGCAGTTGCTGATTATCGTACTGCATTTGAAATTGATCCAATTGGTTTACAATCAGAGGAACGAATTGAAATTATTAAAAAAAAAGTTAAAAAAGCATCAGATTTAGTTAAAAAAAAAGGTGGTCTGAAACCGAAACGTTTAATTGCTATGTGTAAAGCTATGATGACGAATAAGCATCATTTAAAATTAATTGAAAAGGTTCAAAATAATAAAGATGATAAATTAAAAGCAGAAGTTGTTGGTTTATCAGATTTAAAAGAAGGGGAAAATCCTGGAACGATTGTTCCATTGACATTTTTAGTACCAATTTCTGGACAAGGGAAAATACCACCTGTGTTATTAATCATGGCAGATAAAGATCAAAATTGTGTTTGTTTAGCTATGTATAAAGTTGGTTATGATCGATTAGATTTCTTCAATTCCAAACATGTATATCATGTAATGCATCCTGTATATAAAACTATTGAACTAGACTTAGGTGGCGAAGCAGGGAAAGTAACATTTCCATGCATACAATTGGATCATCCAAGAAGTTTAGCAAGAGATGGTACACGATTATCTGATTTTTATAGTCATGAATTTACAACAAATCAAATGAAAGGATGAAAAACAACGAAAAGAATGAAGGAGATAGTGTGATGATGATGAGAGAGAGAGAAGGATAGTGTGCGGTGTAGAAAAATATACGAAGAACATTATTTCTCGTCATATATAAATGATGAAGAGGGTAAATGATAGTGTAGGAGTAAAATATGTTATTTTTTAAAATCTAAATCTACGGAAGTCGTAGGAGAGAATGGGGCGTGTGTGTGAGGTTTTTTTATTATTTATTTATTTTTGTGAAGAAGAAGAAAAATGTAATAATAAATGCATAATTTTTTATTTTATGTTATCATACTACGATATTATTTGTATTAACTTTTTAATATTTATTTATTTTACGATACACGCTGTTTTTTTGCATTTCCGTTAGATTTTTTACTATTACTAACTTGTTCACGACGTCTTTCAATTTGTTTTTCTACTTTTTCTTTCATTGTTAAAGGATTATATGGTTGGACAATTAAATATCGTTCACGTAGTTTAAAACCACGTAAAGCATTGATTGCTGCTTTTGCTTGTTTTTGTTTTTTATATACAATAAATGCTGTTCCTAATGTTGCATCTTCATTTCCTAACGCAATATTAAGAATCTCTCCAAATCTAGAAAATAACATTTTTAAATCTTCTGCTTTTATTTTATAAGGAAGATTTTTAATATATACCATGCAATTTTGAAATCGTCGCTTTAAAGTTATTTCTTGTTGTTCCTTTGTCATATCCTTCCACTGTATAACATTGGGGTCTTTTTCATCAGCTTCATTATTATTATTATTATTATTTGGATCAATTGCAGCTAATGTATTTTGTCTATTTTTTAAATTTGATATTGCTTCTTCAATGGATGTACTTCCAGTTGAGGAGGACGAGCCAAATGATGCCATTGCTGTTGTAGTTTTTTTTTGTTTGTTTGTTTGTGATATGTTCTGTTATGTTATGTTGTGTAATTTTTTGTGTGGTTTCTCTGGATTATTGTGAGTTTAACTTTATACTCTATTATAAATATTTATTATTAATAACAACAAAAAAAAAAAAAAATTATTATTACTGCTACTACTAGCACGTGCACTACTAGATCTAGAAGATAGACTAGAATACTATGTAATACCAGGTAAAATACCTCCGGACGACGACGGGACGACACCAGCTGCTCTAAAAAATCCTACCTATTTGTACTGTAACAAGTGCAATTTCTTGCCTATCATACAATAGGCCTTTGATATTTTGATATTTTGATATTATTGCTATTAGTAGGAATGCCAGTTCGATTCTGCAAATGACCATGTTAATATTTCCCCACGCGCATTCATGAAAACTCCTAGTGCACCAGCCCAGCCAGCTAGCCAGCTAGCTGTACTTGTGGTGCTTGATGCTATTGTGAAAATCACACGTGATGCAACCCGGAAAGTGAAATCCAATTTTATTGTTTTTGTTGCTGACACCTGCTGCAAATTATAATTTAAGTGGTCCTCAGCAAGCTATCCGTAAAGAAGATTTAAGATTCTTCTCAAATGTTGGATAATATGATCGTTTTAACCTGTTTTTACTTTTCTAAATGCTATTGATATTGAACCATCTGCATTATCAAAGTCTGCTACCTTTCTAGCTATCATTTGTGCTGTGAACCTTTTCCTGTTTATATAAATTGATATGCCCATTTCTTCTTCATGTTTTACACCTGCTATAATGTTTGGTAGTACTGTACACTTCAGCATTGTCAAAAGGAAATTTTCTTGCATTGCCATCATCACCACAGCAATTCTATGTTTCGGCCCGGAGCAGATGGTGAGTGGATCCTCCAATGGAACAACGAAAATTGCCATGGTTGTACAAAAATCACCGTTGATAATACCGTTGATTCAGATAAAAACAACAACAATGCTGAATGTGATGCAATGTTATCATTACTAAATAAAGAAGAGAAAGCAGCAGCAATAAAACGTTTGAAAAATCTCATGGCAAAAAAGATATGGGTGGAATAGTCTAGATGGACACGGATTCGGCCATATTTTTTTCCAACAAGAAGTTCCGGTACAACTGGATAGAGATTTAATTATTAAAGAAGGCATAACATGGTACAGACCGAAAGTTAGAACTAAAGGAAAAGTAATGTTAATAGAACCGACGCAAAAGAACAATCAAATTCTACAATGTTTGAACATAATTCAGGAACAACTTAAAAATGGAAGACAACTAATACATTTTTCGACAACGATATGATTCTATCAATTCCAATAATAGCAAAAAAACGCATCAATCTCAAGAAAGCTAATATCAGCGGAAGACGAAGACAAAGTGCTAGATTTCGAGGAAATGGATCATTTGAAACCAATATCATATCTGATAACATGACATACAAGGCTGTATACAAAAACATGACATATTGTACACATTAGCTAGCCTTGTTGTTCTTTATAGGGTTTCAATGCTATTTCCATCCTAGGCCATATTTGAAATTTGCTTCTGGCATAGCTATGGCTGGGAGCTCACCAGCTCACCAGCTCACCACATCCATAAAAAACCAGCTGGCACAACCACACAGCACGTATTAATATTTGGTATACATGTAATAGCTTTATTACAGCTTATATTGCAACACTATTTATATTAACATCATACAGATAATCAAATAAATCACTATTCAATCACAATTCAATGCTTTTCAAAAAATAGAAACAAAAAACAAAAGACGACTAATCATAGTGATGTATATATATATATACATACATATATATACATCTTACATACAAAAATATAACAACAAAGATAACAATTATGTCGACTAATACATTCAATGTATTATCATCATCGCCACCATCACCAACAATGATGGATGGTAATAATAATAGCAGTAATAATAATAATAATAATAATAATGCAAATATTGCAAAAAAGAAACGTAAGAAGAAGAAGAAGAAAAAGAAAAATAACAATAATAACGACGGAAAAAATGAGGTGAAGATGGAAGGAACACAAGTTAAAGAATCTTCACCATCACCACCACCTGCACCATCAACGTTATCAGCACCGCCATTACCAGCACCAACTATTACTGGTAAGGTACCATTACCAGTATCGCCAATAACAGTTGGTGTAAAGAAAAATAATCTCCTAACACCAACAAAGGATTTAATAAAATCCAGAATGACTGGTATATCTCCATTAACAACAAATAAAGTTGATGTTAAGCCGGAACAAATTTTTGAAAGAGAAGAAGAAGAGGAGGAAGAAGATGATGATGCCGCAGAGTTTGAAGACGATGAAGAATATGAAGAAGAGGAAGGCGTAGAAGGAGAAGAAGGCGTAGAAGAAGAGACAACTAGTGATACAGAGGAAGGTGAGGAAGAGTCAAGCTATGAAGATTCCTCCGATGAAGATTATTCCGACGATGATGATGAAGGTGCTGATGGATATAAAATTGGTGGATATCATCCTGTAAAATTAGGTGAAGTTTATAATAATAAATACTTAGTTTTAAAAAAATTAGGATGGGGTCATTTTTCAACTGTATGGCTTGTTAGTAATAGTAATGATGGTAAAAATGTGGCATTGAAAATACAAAAATCAGCGGAACATTATACAGAAGCAGCATGGGATGAAATCGAACTTTTAAAAGCTGTACAAAAAGGGGCAACAAAGATTGGTGTGTCTGATGTACCAGTAGTAAAGTTAATGGATTGTTTTGAACACGTTGGGCCAAATGGTAAACATGTTGGTATGGTTTTTGAAGCGCTTGGGGAAAATTTATTATCATTGATAAAACGTTACAATTATACTGGCATTCCATTGCCTGTCGTCAGACATATTTCTCGACAAATACTTATTGGATTAGATTTTTTACATCGCATTTGTCAAATCATTCATACGGATTTAAAACCTGAAAATGTATTATTAGCAAAACCAGCTGATTACAAAGATTTAAAACGTATCGCTGCAACTGGTTCAAATGTTGATGTTGGTTCAAATGCTAATACAAGTAATAATGATAATAATATTAATAATAATACGAGTAGTGGAGTATCGAACAACAACAACAATAATAATAATAATAACAACAAAGCTGAGGAGGAGATTGATTGGTCCAAATTAACACCAGAGGAACGGAAGAAAATGAAGAAAAAATTAAAGCGTAAAAAGCAAAAGGCAAAGAAAAAAGCAGCCAAATTAGCCGCTGCAAATGCAAAGAAAGATACGGCATTGAAACAATTAAATGTTACAACAATTGTAGAAACAGATGCTGATAGTAATAATAATGTGGATGATTCTAAAAAAAAGAAAAATGATACGGATGGAACAATGGATGCATTGACAAATGCAGTTGATAATATGAAGTTAAAGGGAAATGATCAAATTAATGGTAGTAACGCGAAGAAAGAAAATACCGTTGCAGTCAAGCTAAATTCAGAGAAACCATATGTTCATAATTTATATAGTCCCAATTTTAATTTAGGAAGTTGTGGGACTGGCGAACCTGTAAGTTTTGAATGGAATAAAATGTCTATTTCACCATCAGAATGGACGGATCCAATTAAATCGAAATCATGTACAGTTTTTTTCATCACCTCGTATGGGACGTTAGTAAAAGCATTAGGTCTACCAACTGAATTAGCTTTAAGCACGGAAGATAATAACGATGATAAAACAGCATCGGATGAACGTTCGTGGTATTTATGTGCACAACATCGTGAAGATGTTTCACCAACTAATAAAGCAAGGTTTGCTGTCAGATGCGTTGGTGAAGATAAAAACCATACGTTGCGTCAATTTCGAAAATCATGTGGAATCGATACGATTGATTATAGCGATTATGAGGATAACGAGGAAGAAGATGGTGATGACGAAAATAACGATGGCGAAGATAAGGAAGCACTGGTAGAAGATGAAGAAGAAGACGTTGACGACGACGAAGAAGGCGGATTACTTGATGAAGATAAAGATCCTGAATTAATTTGGAAAGTAACATTTGATGCTAGTTATGCATTAGTAGTCTTAAGTTTTCTAGAACATAAATGCGATGATCTTGTATTTTTAAGATACAAAAAAGTTATGAATGATGTACGTGATGTAGTAGTGCCTACAAATAACAACAGTAATAACAACAACGATGCAAATAAAAAAAAGAAGAAGAAAAAGAAAAAGAAGAAACAAGATGATAGTAAACCAGCCACAAATGATATGGTTACAACAACTGGCAATAATATCGGTCTTAATACAGTATCAGAATTACCGGAAAGTTTCTATATTGCAAATAGAAAATTAGCTGATGGTTTTAAATTATTGGGCAAGGAGAAAAGTCCATTCGATGGATATATTTTAGGTTTATCCTTGTGTCCAGATTCACCATTGACATTAGAAGGTGTACAATTATTAAGTGAAGCTACACCATCAACTACATCATTACAAACAACGAAAACAAATAGTTCATCTACTGTATTGCCAGGTAATAATGATAATAATCCTCCCCCAGCACCACAGGCACCATCTACTAAGGATAAAAAATTAGATAATGCTCCACCATTGCCACCTCCATCATTAACGCGCACAATATCAACGGAAGACCCTAGTGTCTCTCGTGGTAGAGAAACATTGCAACAAGTAATGATCTTTCCAATTAAAACCCGTTTAGAGGGATGGCCAGTAGATTTAGTAGATTTTAACTTACGAGATACAAATGATGATATGATTAATATGAAAATAGAGCTTGAAAATGCAAAAGCAGATACAGTAATTAATAATAATAACGACGACAAGAATAACTCATCAAATATGGATGGAAACGATCAAGATCAATCGTCATTATCTGCATTTGATATTAAAATTGTAGATTTAGGTAATGCCTGTTGGACATATAAACATTTTGCTTCAGATATTCAAACACGGCAATATCGATGTCCAGAAGTTATTGTTGGCGCAAAGTATGATACGTCTGCTGACATATGGTCCCTTGCATGTCTAATTTTTGAACTCGCGACGGGTGATTTATTATTTGATCCAAGAGCATCAGAAACGGATGATTATGACAGAGACGAAGACCATTTGGCGCAAATGTGTGAATTATTAGGAAAAATACCAAAGAAAGTTGCATTGTCTGGTAAATATTCAAAGAATTTCTTCAATAAAAAAGGTGAATTGAAACATATTACTGATTTACGTCTATGGAGTTTAAAAGATGTATTGGTAGAAAAATATCATTTTAAACCAGAAGATGCAAAAGGATTTGCGGAGTTTTTAGTTCCATTATTAGCATTTAATCCAAAGAAAAGAGCAAGTGCATTTGATGCTTTAAAACATCCATGGGTTAAACCAGAAAATATAATTAATAGTCAAAATGGTATTACAAACAATAATGCTGCTGATGTAATAGAGGAAGAAACGACTGTTGTTGTTGCTGTTGATGAAAATACTATCGTGAACAATGATGAAGCAGGAGTGATTAATGGTAATACTGCTATTGTATAAAAATGTACGAAGTATATATATATATATATATATATTATATAAAACAGGTTGTATCTCTGCGTGGTGTGAAGAGGTGTATTTTTTTTATTTTAAATATTGAGTATATATATACAGTGTGTGTGTTTTTTTGAAATTTAATTTATATGATGAATACGATATTAATACTCGTACATTATGTATACGACGTATTTTTCAACAAAATTATGACGAATATTTTATTACGAGACGTATCATTTGTTTTATTTTTATTATCATATAAATTATCATACAGGTAAATTAATTACGTATATTTTTATTACATGATATCATATTTTAAATTTTATATATATAAAATTATGCGTAAAATAAATATAAAATGAGATTTTATTCACACACATTCACAATACTACATTTATATAATGTATATATATATATACGCATGAACATAATGAAAATAAATCAACATGTACATTCATATAATGACATTTTCTGTATTTTATGATTTACGAAATGCATTCCAATATAACAAAAATATCATAAAGAAAAAAAATAAAACCATATAACACATATGTTTACTACCACCAGATTTCCCCATTTCAGTTAACTTTGTTAAAGTTGTACCTAATAAACTATCGGTTTTGTTCATATTATCTTGCATACCACCTAACATTCTATTATGTTCAGAAACTTCGTCACCAATAACAGTAACAACGCTCCTTAGTTGTTGCGCTTTTAACAATAGTTCATCTTGCATCGCATCATTTTGTTCCGTTAAAATATCTCTGGTATATTCAGCTGATTGTTGTCCAGAATATTGGTTATTATTATTATTATTATTATTATTGTATTGATTATTTCCAAATAATGCATTTCTATTATTTCGATTTTGCATGGCTTCGTATTGTCTACCACGCTCTCGCAAGTTCATTGATCTTTGTGTTTATATATATAATATGTATGTATAGTATTTCTTTCGTTAAATGCGATAAAAATATACTTGTTCTTATTATTTCAAATTTTTTACGTTCTGTTTTGTATGATTGAAGAAAGTCATTTATTATTAAATTATTTTTTTTGGTCATTTCAATGTTTTTGGGATGATTTATTTGCAACTGCAGCATTTGTTTTTTTATACATCATTTACGAGGCACACAGCACTATTAATATTAATATTAATACCAGTCTTTTTATTTTTCCAGGCTGCTTTGTTGTTGCTTTTTCACACCAATAACTGGAAGTAGTATCCGGAGTGTAGTAATAAAAAAAAAGCTGCTGAATGTTGTATAGAAATTTATTATTAATAACGTCTAGGACAGAGAATCTCTCTGCGTCTATTCCATTTACCAACAATAAACCACACATCCACGTCACCTCCAACCATCACCAACTTGTATATATGTATATATAATATAATGAATCTTGCTGCCACAACCAGATCACCACCAGCAGCAAGAAAATTTCCTTCTGGTAAATCCTCAGAATCATGGAAACAAGAATTAAACAATAAAGAATACAAATGTTTAATTGATAAAACATATGAGCCACCATGGAAAGGAAAATATTTACACAAGTTTCCAAAACGGGGTTACTTTGCGTGCCGTGGGTGTAAAAAGCCATTATTTTCAACACAATCTAAATTTGATGGTGGAGTAGGATGGTGTTCGTTTCAAAAATGTTTTAAAAATAGTCTTTGTACAGACGAAATAGAATACGATGCAGAAGAAACTGTTGTTACTTTAGCACGATGTATACATTGTGGAATTTTTGTTGGAAAAGTATATGTTGGTGAATACAGGACGGTGTCCAATGAAAGACATAGTGTAAATAGCCTTAGCATTGTCCACGTAAAAGAAGATTTAGATGAACCGTTGGAAGAATGCACATTGATTTATGTTCCTGAAGTAGATGAAAAAAATGACTCAAAGAATAACGATGGCATTGACGAAGAAACAGCTGTAGCAGCAGCTAGAATGCTTGATTTTCAAATTAAAACATGTCCTCACCTTGATAGTATTATTGAAAAAATGCGTAGTCTATTGAAATATAATCGTGCATATTCATTCAATGCGGCATTTGATGGAGTGGAATTCGGTCAATTACCGATACCAAAACTTGTAAAAAATAATATAAAATCACCATGCCGTACTTGTGTAGAACGACATACTCCGTTACACCAATGTCGTGGAAGGGATGCATGGGTTTGCCTTTCCCCGAATTGTTGGGGTATTTTCTGTTCAAAATATATTAAAAATCATCATGTAGATACCAATCATCCTGTTGTCGTTTGTCCATCTTTAGCTACGTTTTGTTATGTCTGTGATCGTTTCGTTGCGCATGATGATACAAAATCGATTATACGTGCATTGCATATTGCAAAATATAAGGCAACGCCAGGAAGCAAAACACCATCCGATAAAACTGGTGCTGGAGTTTTATTTCAACTTGGTTATGCAGAGGCTGAAACATGTTTATGTTGTGCTTGTCAACATGGAAAACCAACGAAATATATCCTTGATATGGTACCATCTCCGTCTATGACAACACCACGCCATCCGTCGTATATAAAAAAAACTATGGAAAGTGCAACTGTCGGTAAAGGTGGACTAATTGATCGAATTAAAGGCTTTATATATGGAGCCGCGTTTGGATCCACAATCGGAGCTTGTGCATCAAACATGACACGTACGCAAATTCAAGGCTTATATGGGGATTTGCTGAAAACAAAGAAACTGTCTTCTAGACATGGTAAATTGCGTTCAAAGTTGAGAAAGAAATATTTGTATAAAACTGGAGAATGGAGTATAGCAATGGATTATTTTGTTTCCGCCATGTCATCCTTAGTTGCATTTGGGGGAAAGGTTGAGCAAAAAGATATGGCATATCGTTTATCACATGCAGTTATTTGTGGCTATCCAGCAATTGATAAGAAACCAAATCATGTTAGTCCATATATGAAGGCTGTTATAGAAGGTGGGGATGTAGAAGAATATATAATGGATCCAATACGCCATGCAAAAAGCGTCTATGGAGAATTTAAACAATTTCCTATCGCAGATAATAATGAAGCATTATTAAGATCCATGATTTTGTCCGTAATACGATTTACTGATCCAGACAGTGTTGCTCGTAATACAAAATTGTCTGTAATTTTGACACAATTTTCAATGAAAACATTAGTAGCATCTTGTTGCTTAAATTTATTAATAGCAAAGTTATTGACATTACCGAATTTAAAATTAGATAGACCAGCGATGGTACGACATCAAATTAATTGTTTCAATGTTGTTTGTAAAGATTCTCGTGCAAATTCATTACAGGATGAGCTGTCAAAACATTTATTTTTAGAGGAAGAGGATGGTTTAGAACCTTTAAATTTGACAGATCCGGACAATTGCACGAGTGCATTTAAATCTGTTGGTGTTGCATATGCCGCAGCACATTACAATGGCTCTGATTTTGTAGGAGCAATAATGGATATAATTGAAGAGGGTGGAGATACAATGGGTAATGCTATGATTACGGGTGGTATTATTGGTTTAAAACTGGGCTATTCACGTTTACCTTCGCATTGGATGCAAGATATGAAAGCTCGCAATTGGCTTGGTGAAATTGTGGAAAATTTAATTTCAGTAATAGGGTTAAAAGATGAATAATAAAAGAGAGAGTGAATTTTGATTATCAGTCGGAGCACACGACGCTCAGCTATATTTTCGTACGAATTCGTATTTTTTTATATTATTACGAGTAGTATAATACATCATGATATAATCATACGAAGTCCGTATAATGCGACTTCGTATGATAATATCTTTTTTTATAAAACCTCCTTTCCCTCACGCTGTTTCCTCTTCTAAATCTTCCAAATCTTCTTCTTTAATTGTGTCGATAGCATCATGAACACCTGTATTTTCTTCAACTGGTTCATTCTTTCTATCTCCACCCTTTTGTTCATCATCCGCAACAACATCTTCTTCGTCCTCTTCTTTTACCGTCTCCAAACCTTCTTCTTCTAAAAATGCTTTTAACTCTTTAAATTCTTTACTTCCTTCTGAATCATCGTCAATCAAATCTTCCAATAATTCAACCTTCCTTCCATCGTCAAGTTTAATATCGACTACTTCGCCATCGATTTTAACAGCTATTATGTCAACTCCATCTTCTTCATCTAATTCAAAAGCAATTGCTTCAAACGGTTTTCGTTTTTCATAACTTAATAAACGAATGCGCCACTTTATTTTTATGAAATCTTCATTCCCAAGATCTTCATCTTCCTCTTCTTCCTCTTCTTCCTCTTCTTCCTCTTCTTCACCAGTATTATCGCCTTCTGCTTCTTCTTTTTCCTCTTCCTCTTTCTTTGCATCTTTATTACCTCCTTTTATTGGATCTAGTGGTATGTTTTTATTTTCAGCGCTCTTATTTACTTTTTCTTCTAATTGATCCGCTTCCACACTTTCCGTCGCTGTTTCTATTTCTTTTTTATTTACATTTATTGGAGCTAATGGTTTCTTTTTTTTTGTAAGACTCAGTGGTGGCAATCCATTATTACTAATTTTTGGTATTTCTTTATCTTTTACCTTCATCGTATCGTCTACTTCTTCTTCTTGTTTCTTTTGTTTATCTTCTTCCTCCACTTTTTTCTCTTCTCCGGCTTCTTCTTCTTCTGTTCCTTGTTTCTTCACATTTTTGTTATCGTTCATTATTTCTTCATCTTTCGTCTCCTCTTTATCATTAGATTCTTTGGATTCTTCTTCATCATCATCATAATCATCATCATCATCCTCTTCGTCCATCGACTCCTCGCCATCTTCCTCCTCCTCTCCTTCTTCGCCCTCAACACGATATTCTTCACTATCTGTACTTTCAAAATCATCTTCACTACTTTCATATACATATTTAAACTCATGCATTACATTTTCATATATTTTTGGCGGCGCGGGATCATCAGTTCGTCTTTCCATTATCTGAAGGCCAGCATGTATTTTACTATCACTTGAATCTCCAAGGTGGAAATGCAAAGTTGGTGGATTTGAGCCTGCATTAATATCGTATCCAGAAACGAAATATCCCAATTCGTTTTTATGCATTTTTCGCACCTCATAATACGTTAAGAGAATGTGCTTCGATACCTCACCTGGTTTTCCATGTTTTAAAGCTTTCCATCGTATTTCTAGCTTCTCAATTATTGGGAATCCAAGTCCATCGTCTTCTGCTTCTTCTTCATCATCCTCTAAATCTTCATCTTCCTCTTCTACGTCTTCATCTGACTCATCGCCTGATTTCATCTCGCCATCTAATGCAGGTGGTTTGGCTTTACGTGAATAT
>JACLAD010015488.1_pt1 | contig 31825 bp, 30 predicted proteins | sample 8027901 | NCBI WGS metagenome assembly JACLAD01 (sample SAMN15725071, study PRJNA655200) | protist metagenome | isolation source: fluorescence activated cell sorting (FACS) single amplified genomes of... | place: Spain: Blaines Bay Microbial Observatory, Mediterranean Sea | collected 2016-07-05 | reverse complement strand
CCAGCCGATCATCGACAGCTACGCGCGCATTTGCCGCCGCATTGGTGACAGCGGTGCAGGCCAGATGACAAAGATGTGCAACCAGATCGCCATCGCGGGCCTTGTCCAAGGTCTGTCTGAGGCGCTGCATTTTGCCGACAAAGCGGGCCTCGACGGGCGGCAGGTGGTTGAAGTCATCAGCCAAGGGGCGGCTGGGTCATGGCAGATGCAGAACCGCTACGAGACAATGATCGACGGCGCGTTTGAACACGGCTTTGCAGTGGACTGGATGCGCAAGGACCTGGGGATTTGTCTTGCTACCGCTGATGAAACCGGCGCGTCGCTGCCTGTCACAGCCCTTGTCGATCAGTTCTACAAAGAGGTCCAGTCCATGGGCGGTGGACGCTGGGACACATCAAGCCTGATCAAACGCTTGCGCGCTTTGGGGTAGGGGCCGCCTGCATCAACGGCGCTGCCTAATCGGTCTGGGTGCACATCCCGACCCAGCGGGTGTTTTCGGGCTGCAGGGTCAGCCGCGCGGTCCCGTCTGGACGCACGATCATCAGGCGTGATCCCAGCTCACCTGCGTCTTCGTGAAACCCTTGGACGCCGCCTGCCATCATAATGGCCTGCGCGGCAAAGGTGGCGTCCTCCAGGGTGACCTGCGTGACCTGCCTACGTGGCGGATCGTCGGGGTTCAGCGGTTCCACAAACTGATGCGGGTCGATGGCGAAGGCCACGTGGATGTCCTCACACAAGAGTGTACAGTCCTCACGCGTCATCACGCACTCCCACTGCGCCGCAGCGGGGCCTGCAAGCCCCGCAAGCAAGGCCCCCGCTAGGGTGATACGAGGCGGTCGCATTGGCCGGAGGCAAAGTGTTCGCGCGGTTCGGTTTCGCCCTCAACAGCGGAGGTCGCGTAGAAATCAAGTGCGCGGTCGCGGAACATCATCAACCGCCCCTTCACATCGCCCCCCATGGACGTGAACGTCAGGGCCTCATCGGTTCTGTCCAAGGTGGCGCGAGGGTCCATGCCCGGAATTTCCAGACGGGGCTGGCCGTCAATGTAGGATGTATAGGCAATGATATAGATGGGGTTCGATTTGCAGGCGTCAGCGACGCAATACCGTTCAAAGGTGCACACATAGTGCGGGTAATTCGCGTCCCCCTCGATGTCGGGCGCGTTGGATCTTTCGGTGAAGATCATAAACACAGTGATGCCGACGATCATAAGGACAACCAAGATCGGAAGGACGGTAAAGTTGCGTTTCGCCATTGGAACCTCTGGTGTGTTTTAGATGCTTAGCACGGACGGACCGCGCCGCCTACCACGACGTCAAACCGACAGCCGCGCTGCATGGGCGCCGCGTTCACGGTAAGGGGTGGTGTCGTAGTGGGACCGGTAGCATTTGGAAAAATGCGACGGGGACGCGAACCCGCAGGCCAAGGCCACATTGATCACCGACATATCCGTCTGCATCAGCAGATTGCGCGCCTTTTGCAGCCGCAATTCCATGTAATACCGTTTGGGGGACCGGTTCAGATAGCGCCGGAACAGCCGTTCCAATTGCCGTGTGGACATGCCGACATCCTTGGCCAGAATGGAGGGGCTGATCGGTTCTTCGATGTTTTGCTCCATCGCTTGGATGACGCGGCTCAATTTGGGGTGCCGCACGCCAATCCGCGTGGGGATCGACAACCGCTGGGTGTCCTGATCGGTGCGGATCGCGGAATAAATCTGCTGATCTGCCACCGCATTGGCCAATGTTTCACCGTGGTCATCTGCGATGATCTGCAAAAACAGATCGATGGAGGATGTGCCACCCGCAGTGGTCCAGCGGTTGCCGTCTTTGACAAAGACAGATTTCGTCAGTTCCACCTCAAGGAATTCTTCGGTAAAACTGTCGTGATTTTCCCAATGGATCGTGGCGCGTTTGCCGTCCAGCAGGCCCGCCTTGGCCAGCGAATAGGCGGCGGTGCACAGCCCGCCCATGACCAGACCGCGACGGGCTTCGCGCCGGATCCAGTTCAGGATGCGCTTGGTCGTGGCCGCCTGCACATCGCGGCCGCCACACAAAATCACCGTATCGTCGCGATGCAATTCATCCAGATCACCGTCCAGCGCAAAGGTCGTGCCGGTCGAGCAGCTGACCTTGTCGCCGCCTTCGCCCACCAGCCGCCATGAATAAAGCTCCTGTCCGGCCATACGGTTGGCCAGACGCAGGCAATCGATCGCCGCTGCAAACGACAATAACGTGAATTGGTCCAGCAAAACAAAGATAAACCGACGCGGTGTCCGGCTTGGGTTTTCAACATCGACGGAGTTGTAAGACTGCATGGTGGCTACGCTTCAATAGGTGACGGTTAGGCTGAGCATCTTTCTATGGCACAATCAAGACAAATAGCCGCTGGATCAGACTTTAGCGAAGCGGCATTTGTCATTGGACCTTATCCACATCCTCGTTATAAGCGGGTCTGGTATCGCTCACTGCCCCACGGACGGGGCCGCGATCACATGTATTTTCAATCGGAGCAAGAACATGACGGACTGGAAAAAATCTGACTGGCGCAACAAGCCCCGGGTACAGATGCCGGACTATACCGACGCGGAGGCTTTGGCCGCTGTTGAGGGAAAGCTGTCTTCCTATCCGCCGCTGGTTTTCGCCGGTGAGGCCCGCAAGTTGCGTCAGGAATTGGCTGCTGTCAGCCGTGGTGAAGCGTTCTTGTTGCAAGGCGGCGATTGCGCCGAAAGCTTTGCGGCCTTCAACGCCGATGCGATCCGCGACACCTTTAAGGTGATGTTGCAGATGGCTGTGGTGCTGACCTACGGCGCGAAAGTGCCGGTGGTAAAGGTTGGCCGTATGGCCGGCCAATTTGCCAAGCCACGTTCGGCCCCGACCGAGACGATCAATGGTGTGGAACTGCCCAGCTACCGTGGTGACATCATCAATGATCTGGACTTCACGCCCGAGGCCCGCATCCCGAACCCTGATAAGATGTTGCAGGCCTACACGCAGGCCGCAGGCACGCTGAACCTGCTGCGCGCCTTTTCGACGGGCGGTTATGCGGACATCCACAAGGTTCACGGCTGGACCCTGGGGTTCACCGGCGCGCCAGAGGCGGACAAGTACCGCGCCATGGCCGAACAGATCAGCGGTACGCTGGACTTCATGAAGGCCGCTGGCATGGATGCCGAAGCGGCGCACGCGATGGAAACGGTGGATTTCTATACCTCCCATGAGGCGCTGTTGCTGGAATACGAAGAGGCCCTGACGCGGATCGATTCTACCTCCGGCAAGTGGCTGGCCGGGTCTGGCCATATGATCTGGATCGGGGACCGCACCCGTCAGCCCGACGGCGCCCATGTGGAATTCTGTTGCGGTGTGCAAAACCCCATCGGGTTGAAGTGTGGCCCCACGATGACGTCTGGCCACCTCAAGGCGTTGATGCAAAAGTTGAACCCCGAAAACGAAGCTGGGCGTTTGACGTTGATTGCGCGCTTTGGGGCAGGGTCCGTGGCCGAACATCTGCCGCGTCTCATCAAGGCTGTGGAAGAAGAAGGTGCCAAGGTCACTTGGGTCTGCGATCCGATGCACGGCAACACGATCAAGTCGTCCACGGGCTACAAAACCCGTCCCTTCGACAGTGTCCTGCGTGAGGTTCGCGAATTCTTTGGCGTCCACAACGCCGAAGGCACGATCCCCGGCGGTGTGCATTTTGAGATGACGGGCGCGGATGTGACCGAATGCACCGGCGGCGTGCGGGCCGTGACAGACGAAGACCTGTCCGACCGCTATCACACCGCCTGCGACCCGCGTTTGAACGCGTCGCAATCTCTGGAACTGGCGTTCTTGGTCGCAGAAGAGCTGTCTTCGCGCCGCGCATCGGTTCTGGCGGCGCAATCCGCCTGAACCAAGTCACGTCGCGTCATGAACCCTTACGGGTTCGACACAACAAGGCGGAGGGCAGGTGTGTCCTTCGCCTTTTGTGGCTCTGACAGGTCGGATGCCACCCGCGGCGAAGGCCGCACGCGATCGGGGCGCCCCCCTTGCACAGCCGTCAGCCCTGCGATGGGCTCCACCCGGGAGGCAACTTTGTCTGATACGCCAAACCGGCGTCCGCCCATGCCGCGACGGCCGCTCATGACCAGAACACCCAATAGGCGGGTGACTTGGCCGTGATCGTCGCGCAAGGGCAGCAACAAAATCTTGCCGTGCAGGGCGGGCTGGCCCACGGCGCGGGGGGATTCTAAGGGCAGTTCAACCACCGACGGGGTGGTGAACGCGGTTTCGATAAAGTTCGAGATCGCCGCACGTGATGCAGGCAACATGATCGCCGTCAATGGCAGGCCACGGGGTTCCATCCCGATCAATTTACCGATGTTGCGGCCCGCCACCCTGATCCGCGCCACACCCGGTGCCACACGTTCCACGATAAAGCTGTCCTCAAGCTGGCGGCCCATGGCCACCGGATCCACATCCGCGCGGGACGGCACGCCCAGTTTTCGGGGCAGGCTTTTCCAATAGGCCTCAAGTTCGTCGAGCGCCGTGGGATTGGTCATGATGACATCCTGCGCCTGTGCCACGTCTTTGTTGCCAAGTTTGTAGGGGTCAAATGTCAAACTCATTACGGTCGTCCTATCTGTATCGATTGCTTGTCCAGTTTGTGACACATTTGCTTCGCATTTTCTCTAAACAAAGTGTTAACGGGTTAATGGCGGGCTGCCGTGCGGCGCCAGAACTGGCTGTCTGAGGCGGTCAGACACTTGCCTAGAGGTTGCATTTGCCTTTAGGTGCAAGGGGATAGACCCAAGCCGAAGGACCGCCCGTGATCTGCTCCATGACCGCATTTGCAACGCAGCAAGGAACCGCCGATGACGTCGCTTGGACGTGGGAGGTGCGCAGCGTGAACGGCCGCGGACTTGATGTAAAGCTGAGGTTGCCGGACGGATTTGCCGCGCTGGAAGGCACCGTGCGCAAAGCCGTGGGCGCCGTTGCAACCCGTGGCAACATCACTGTTGGCCTGCGGCTGCACCGGTCCCAGACCGAAGGAGCGTTGCAGATTGATCAGGACCGGTTGGATGTCATTCTGGCGGCTTTAGATCAAATTCAGGACCGCGCTTTCGACAAGGGCGTGACGCTGGGCCAGCCCACGGCTGCGGACGTCTTGGCCCAAAGGGGCGTTCTGGTGGCCCGCCAAACGGACGACGCCGACGCTCTGCTGGCCCCGCTGGAGGCGGATTTCAACGCCGCACTGGCCGGTCTGATGGCCATGCGCGACCATGAAGGGGCGGCTTTGGCGCAGGTGTTGCGCGCCCAAGTCGATGAGGTTGAAGCACTGACCGCGCAAGCGGCCTCCGCCGCCGAGGTCCGCACATCGGCTCTCAAAGACCAGATGGACCGTGCTTTGGCCCGCGTGGCCGAACAAACCACCGTCGATCCGGACCGTGTGGCGCAGGAACTGGCGCTGATCGCCGTCAAATCCGACATCACCGAAGAAATCGACCGCCTGGGCGCGCATATTCAGGCGGCCCGTGATTTGCTGGATGCGGGCGGCCCGATTGGTCGAAAATTCGATTTTCTGACCCAAGAATTTAACCGTGAGGCAAACACTTTGTGCTCCAAAGCCCATTCGACGGCGCTGACGCAGATCGGGCTTGCCCTCAAGGCGGTCGTCGACCAAATGCGTGAACAAGTCCAAAACGTGGAGTAACCCCATGGCGCGACGCGGCCTTTTGATCATTCTGTCCTCGCCCTCGGGTGCGGGGAAATCCACCCACACCAAGCGGCTGCGGGCATGGGACCCGACGATCCGGTTTTCGGTCTCCGCCACGACCCGCACCCCGCGTGAGGGGGAGGTGGATGGCGTCGATTACCACTTCAAATCCGAAGAAGAGTTCAAGGCGCTGGTGTCGGACGACAAGATGCTGGAACACGCCCATGTCTTTGGCAATTTCTACGGCTCCCCCATGGATCCGGTGCGCGATGCGATCAACGCAGGCGTTGACGTGTTGTTTGATGTGGATTGGCAGGGGGCCGAACAGATCAAGGACAGCCCGCTGGGCCAGCACGTGCTCAGCGTGTTTTTCTTGCCCCCGTCGATTGAGGAATTACGCCGTCGGTTGGAAACACGCGGCCAAGACAGCATGGAGGTCATTGACAAACGCATGGACCAAAGCTGGGACGAAATCAGCCACTGGCGCAGCTATGACTATGTGTTGGTCAACGATGATCTGGACGCCACCGAAGCGCGCCTGCGCACTATTGTAGAGGCTGAGCGCCAACGCCGTGATCAGCAGCCCGATCTGGCCGATCATGTGCGCCAGCTGCAAGACGAATTCGCGGGGGCCAAGTGATGCTGTATGACCTTGAGGGCGCGCGCCCTGACATTGATCCCGCAGCCTGGATTGCGCCGGGCTGTCACCTGATTGGCAAAGTGACGGTAGAGGCGAAAGCCTCCGTTTGGTTTGGCACGACGATGCGCGGTGACAATGAGATGATCACCGTTGGCACGGGCAGCAACGTGCAGGAAAACTGCGTGCTGCATACGGATATGGGGTTCCCCCTGACGATCGGGACCAATTGCACCATCGGCCACAAGGCGATGCTGCATGGCTGCGTCATTGGCGACAACAGCCTCATTGGCATGGGGGCCACGGTTCTGAACGGGGCCGTCATCGGCAAAAACTGTCTGATCGGGGCAGGGGCCTTGATCACCGAAGGCAAGGTGATCCCCGATGGGTCGCTTGTGATGGGCATCGGTAAAATTGTCCGCGACCTTGACGATCAAGCGATTGCAGGCCTCACCGCCTCCGCCTTACACTACCAAGAAAACGCAGCCCGTTTCGCGGCTGGTCTTAAGGAAATCTAATGTCTGAAACGCCGAAGTCTTTGGCGCGCCGTCCGGCGTGGCCGACATCCGTGTCCCGTCCTGTCGTGACACCATTGCAGCCCTCTGTTGTCTATTCCTCACCTGATCCTGACGGGCTGGACCGCCAGTATGAAGAAGGCTCGGGCTTTACCTATGCGCGCGAAGGCCATCCCAATGCCTCCGTTTTGGCCCAAAAGATCGACGGGCTTGAAGGGATGACAGGCGGGATCATCACAGGGTCCGGCATGTCGGCTGTTGGCGCCGTGTTCTTGGGTGTTCTGAAGGCAGGCGATCATGTGATCGGGGCGGATCAGCTTTATGGCCGTACCTTGCGTCTGATGACCGAGGACCTGCCCAAGTTCGGGGTTGAAACCTCACTCGCGGACCCAACGGATGTTGCTGCCATCGCCGCCGCCATCCAGCCCAACACGCGGATGATTGTCGTCGAAGTCGTGTCGAACCCCACGATCCGAGTGGCGGATATGGAAGGGATTGCCGCCCTGTGCGCAGACCGTGGTATTCTGCTGATGGTCGACAACACCTTTACCACCCCGCGCAGCTACCTGCCGTTTGAACACGGCGCGGATATTGTCATCCATTCGGTCACGAAACTGCTGGCCGGACACTCTGATGCGACCCTTGGCTATGCCGTGGCAAAAGACCCCGAATTGATGGAAAAGATCAACGTGGCCAATGTCACATGGGGCCTGACGCCAAGCCCCTTTGACTGCTGGCTGGCGGAACGTGGCCTGCAGTCTTTCGATCTGCGCTATGACCGCGCCGAGGCCACGGCCACGGCCCTGTCGGAGGCCTTGTCCGATCTGCCCGGTGTGACCAAGGTCCTGCACCCCAGCCGCCCCGATCATCCTGACCACAACCGTGTGGCGCAGGTGTTGGGCGACCGTCCCGGCAATATGATGTCGTTTGAGGTGGCAGGGGGCCGTGCTGCGGGCAATGCGCTGACCAACGCCGCAAAGGATCTGCCATTCGCGCCCACCTTGGGTGATGTGGGCACGACACTCAGCCATCCGGCGTCGTCGTCACACCGCGCGCTGACCGAAGACGGGCGCGCGAAGCTTGGCATCTCCGAAGGGTTCTTCCGCGTCTCTGTGGGGCTCGAAGACCCCGGCCTGTTGATCGACGAATTGACCCACGCCATCGCTGAAAGCCAAAAGGCCTGATCCATGTCTGACCTGCGCGCCTTGATCACCAGCCTGCCCAATCCGGTGATTGTGGTGGGCGGGGACCTGCGTATTCGGGGCATCAACGCGCCAGCGCGCATTTTGGTCGGCAAGGACTGCGACGGCTGGCACTATGTCACGGCCCTGCGCCAACCGGCGGTTCTGGACGCGGTTGAGGCGTCGCTGGCCGACGGCGGCCAGCGGGTGGCGCGGTATCTGGGCAATGACGGCGCGCGCGACACCACGTGGGATGTGTCCGTGCGGGCTGTGGCCCTGTCTGAAGGTCGTGCGGTCGTGCTGTCCTTTCAGGATATGACCGCCGTGGAAGACGCAGGTGAGATGCGGCGCGGCTTTGTGGCCAACGTCAGCCATGAAATGCGCACGCCGCTGACATCACTGCTGGGGTTCATCGAAACCCTGCGCGGGCCCGCCCGCAATGATCCAGCAGCCCAACAGCGGTTCTTGGCGATCATGGAGCAAGAGGCCGGGCGCATGCACCGTCTGGTTGAGGACCTGTTGTCTCTCAGCCGGGTGGAAGATCAGGAACGCATCCGGCCCACGGCCAAAGTGCCGCTGAATACGCTGATGGGGGAGGTGCTTGAGGCGCTGGCCCCCGTGGCCAAGGCGCGGGGCGCGCGCTTTGTCACCAACGTGCCCGATGATACCATCGAAGTGTTGGGCGATTGGGGGCAGTTGTGGCAGGTCGTCAGCAACCTCGTTGAAAACGCCATCAAATACGGACGCGAAGGCGGCACCGTCACGATCACCCTGACAGAACCGGCCCAGCAAAATGCTCTGATGCAGCCCGGCGTGCGCCTGTCCGTGCGTGATGAGGGGGACGGTATCGCCGCGCATCACATTGCCCGCCTGACCGAGCGATTCTACCGCGTCGACACCCACCGCAGCCGTGAAATCGGCGGCACGGGGCTGGGTCTGGCGATTGTAAAACACATCATCACACGTCACCGCGGCCGGTTCCGCATCGAAAGTGAAATCGGTCAAGGGTCTGTTTTTACAGTGATTTTGCCGATTGGAGCGGCTGGCCCCGCAGAATAATGCGCAAGCGTCGGCGGCTGTCATATAACTTTTACACAACTGTCACAAAAGCGTTTTGAGCGGCGCTTAGCCACCGCCCCATGATCCTTCGATCCGCGAAGGATAAGCCCCGCACTTAGGGGTGATGAAACCGACGTACAGGAGACTTCAATGTCCTTCATCAAAATGACCGCCTCAACACTGGCGATCACTGCCATTTTCGCCACTGCTGCTTCTGCCCGTGACAACGTGCAGGTTGCCGGGTCCTCCACCGTGCTGCCTTATGCGTCCATCGTAGCCGAAGCCTTTGGCGACAACACCGACTTCCCGACACCTGTTGTGGAATCCGGTGGCTCCTCCGCTGGTCTGGCCCGTTTCTGCGAAGGCATCGGTGAGACAACCATCGACGTGGCCAACGCCTCCCGCGGGATCCGCGAAGGTGAGATCGAAGAATGCGCCGCCAACGGCGTGACCGACATCATCGAAGTGCGCATCGGCTATGACGGCATCGTGTTTGCCTCCCAGATCGACGGCCCTGATTACACAGCCTTCACACCATCCGATCTGTTCAACGCACTGGCCCCAAAGGTCATGGTTGACGGCGAACTTGTCGACAACCCCTACACACAGTGGTCCGAATTCAACGCGGATCTTCCGGCGGCTGACATCCTGGCCTTCATCCCCGGCACCAAGCACGGCACACGTGAAGTATTCGAAGAAAAGGTGATCGCAGTGGGCTGCGAAGAAACCGGCGCGTTTGAGGCGATGATGGAAGCAGGCATGTCCGAGGACGACGCAGAAGACGCTTGTCTGGCTGTGCGCACTGATGGTCTGTCCGTGGACATCGACGGCGACTACACAGAAACGCTCGCCTCCATCGACGCGAACCCCAACGCCATCGGCGTCTTCGGTCTGGCCTTCTACGAAAACAACACAGACACGCTGAAAGTGGCGACCATGTCCGGTGTTGAGCCCACAACCGAAACCATCGCCGCAGGTGACTACCCTGTGTCCCGCCCGCTGTATTTCTACATCAAAGGCGCGCACATCGGTGTCATCCCCGGCCTGAAGGAATACGCACAGTTCTTCATGGCAGATGAGCTGGCAGGCCCCGACGGCCCATTGGCCCAGTATGGCCTCGTGTCCGACCCTGAGCTGGCAGCCACACAAGCCAAGATCGAAGCTGAAGAGGCGATGTAAGCCCCTTTAGGATGGCGCGGCGCGGGTCGCGCCATCCCGTTTTGCCGCCCCCCATCAGGGGCGGCCTTTTGACGACAGGCCCCGTGACCGATAAGAGGGCCGAAACGAAGACCGGAACGCGCGCGTTCCACCCTTGAGCGGAGCTGCCATGCCGATCCTCACCCTTCTTATCGTCCTCGCGATCATCGCTGTCGCGGGCTATGTGTTGGGCCGCAAGCGGGCCATGGCCTCAGCCGATGGCGACATGCGCAAATTGCATTCGCTGCCCAGCTATTATGGATACAACGCCGCCCTGACGGGTCTTGTGCCTGCCGCACTGGTGCTGGCGGTCTGGACCATCGCGCAGCCTATGGTGTTGCAAAGCAACGTGTCCGACATGATCACCACCGAAGTGGCCGATGACGGCGCGCTGTCGCTGATTATGTCCGACGTGCGCCGTTTGGCCGACGGGTTGGACACTGCCGTGGCGCAAGGTGCGCTGTCGTCTGCTGAAGCCGCGAACATGACAACTGAGGGCACGGATGTGCGCGGCACGCTGGCCGGTGTCGGTGTGGCGCTTGGGTCTGAGGTGTCGCAGGACGTGCTGGGGGCCGCGCAAGCCTACCGCGCAGGTTCTGCCACGGGCAACCTGATCAAAACCGTCCTTGTGCTCATGATCGCCATTGGCGGCACGTCTTTTGCGCTGATGAAGACCACCGCGACCTTCCGCGCGCGCAACACCGTGGAACGGGGCGTCATGGCGGTGCTGATCGCAGCCGCCTCCATCGCGATCCTGACGACCATCGGGATCGTGCTGTCGCTGGTGTTTAACACGGTCGAATTCTTCCGCCTGTATCCGGCCATGGATTTCTTCTTTGGCACCACGTGGCAGCCCAGCTTTTCGGGGCGCGGCGGGGCGTCTGAACTTGGGTTGCTGCCGCTTCTTTGGGGCACGCTCTACATCTCTTTCGTGGCGCTGCTGGTGGCGGTACCCATCGGATTGTTCGCCGCCATTTACCTCAGCGAATATGCAGGGCCGAGGGTCCGGGCCTTTGCAAAACCGCTGCTTGAGGTTCTGGCCGGTATTCCCACAATCGTTTACGGCCTCTTTGCGCTGTTGGTCGTGGGGCCGATGCTGAAGGATGTCTTTGGCGGCGATGGCGCGCTGGGTGTGGCCTGGATGACCGGAGATCGGTCGGTGATCACCGCAGGGCTGGTCATGGGGATCATGTTGATCCCGTTTGTGTCTTCCCTGTCCGACGACATCATCAACGCCGTGCCCCAATCCATGCGCGACGGATCGCTTGGCTTGGGCGCAACCCCGTCTGAGACCATCCGCCAGGTTGTGCTGCCCGCCGCTTTGCCCGGCATTGTGGGCGCCATCCTGCTGGCCGCGTCCCGCGCCATTGGCGAGACGATGATCGTGGTCCTTGGGGCAGGGGCGGCAGGGCGCCTTGACCTCAACCCGTTTGAGGCCATGACCACCGTCACCGCCAAAATCGTCAGCCAGCTGACCGGCGACAGCGACTTTTCATCGCCTGAGGCGCTGGTGGCCTTCGCCCTTGGCATGTCGCTGTTTGTCATCACGCTGGGGCTGAACGTCTTCGCCCTTTTCATTGTCCGTAAATACCGGGAGCAATACGAATGACCGCGTCCCCCAAATCCTCCCTGCTGACGGTCGATGCGCGCACCAAAAAGCGCAACGCGGCTGAGAAGCGGTTCAAAGCCTACGGCATCGTGGCCATCGCCATTGGTCTGCTGTTTCTGGTCGTGCTGCTGACGTCGATCCTGCGCTCCGGTCTGCCTGCGTTCACCAACACGGTCGTGGCCTTGCAAGCGACAGTGACGCAAGAAGACTACGATGCCGCCGAAGGCCAGCTGCTGAAAACCGCCGCTTATGAGGCGTTGCTGGTGGCCAAGGTCAACGAATTCCTCACCGCCCAAGGGTCCACGATTGAGGTGGATGAGGATTTCATCACCGACCGTCTGGTGCCCAAAACAGGCGCCACGATCCGCGAATTCTACAAAGCGAACCCAGGCCAGATCGGCCAGTCCGTGACGTTCAATCTGCCCGCCTCGACCCGCATCAGCCGCTATTTCGAAGGCGACCTGCAGCGCGAAGATGTGACCGACAGCCGCTTTTTGATGGTCGAAGACCTAGACGTGGTGGATGAGATGATTGCAGCAGGGCTGATCACAACCGCCTTTGACTGGAATTTCATCACCGGCACGGACACCGCCGTGGACAACCCCGGCGGTGCGGGCATTGGTGCGTCGGTCATCGGGTCGTTCTTTATGATGATCGTGGTGCTGCTGCTGGCCCTGCCTATTGGCGTCGCGGCCTCGATCTATCTGGAGGAATTCGCGCCCAAGAACCGCCTGACTGATTTGATTGAGGTCAATATCTCAAACCTCGCGGCCGTGCCGTCCATCGTGTTCGGTATTCTGGGCCTTGCGGTCTTCATCCAGTTTGCACATCTGCCGCAATCGGCCCCGCTGGTGGGCGGCCTTGTGCTGACGCTGATGACCTTGCCGACGATCATTATCTCAACCCGTGCGTCCCTGAAATCCGTCCCACCCAGCATCCGCGATGCCGCCCTTGGGGTGGGCGCATCCAAAATGCAGGCGGTGTTCCATCACGTGCTGCCGCTGGCCATGCCGGGTATCCTCACGGGCACCATCATTGGTCTGGCACAGGCCTTGGGCGAAACGGCGCCGCTGCTGCTCATTGGTATGGTGGGCTATGTGGCGCGGGAATATCCGGACGGGATCATCTCAGGCTTTGTGGACAGCAACTCCGCCATGCCCGCGCAAATCTACACCTGGGCGGCCCGTGCCGACACCGGGTTTTACGAAAAGGCCTGGGGTGGCATCATCGTGCTGCTGGTCTTCTTGCTGACCATGAACCTCATCGCGATCCTGCTGCGCCGCCGGTTTGAGCGCCGCTGGTAAGGGGGCAGATCGATGAAAGACTTGAATTTGACCGAAAGAAGTAAGCTGATGTCCGACACCAAAATCTCCGCCAAAGGCGTGCAGGTCTATTACGGCGACAACCATGCCATTAAAGACGTGAACGTCGACATCGAAGACAAGACCGTCACCGCCTTCATCGGCCCGTCGGGCTGTGGCAAATCCACGTTCCTGCGCACCATCAACCGCATGAACGACACGATCGATATCTGCCGCGTCGAAGGCGACATCCTGATCGACGGCGAAGATATCTATGACCCAGCCGTCGATCCGGTGCAGTTGCGCGCCAAGGTGGGCATGGTGTTCCAGAAACCTAACCCGTTTCCGAAATCCATCTACGACAACGTGGCCTACGGCCCCAAAATCCACGGGCTGGCGCGCAACAAGGCCGAGTTGGATGAGATCGTGGAAAAATCCCTGCGCAAGGCAGCCCTTTGGACCGAAGCCAAGGACCGCCTGAACGCGCCCGGAACGGGGCTGTCGGGTGGCCAGCAGCAACGTCTGTGCATCGCGCGGGCCATCGCGACATCGCCTGAGGTCCTGCTGATGGATGAACCCTGTTCGGCGCTTGACCCGATTGCCACAGCCCAAGTCGAGGAACTGATCGACGAATTGCGCCAGTCCTTCAGCGTGGTCATCGTCACCCACTCCATGCAGCAGGCCGCGCGGGTCAGCCAGAAAACGGCCTTCTTTCACCTCGGCAACCTCGTGGAATTCGGCGAGACCGACAAGATTTTCACCAACCCCGAAGACCCCAGAACGGAGAGCTACATCTCCGGCCGGATCGGGTAAGGAGCAATTATGAACGAGCATATTTCATCCGCCTTCGACCGCGACCTTGAGACCATTCAAGCGCTTGTCGTCAAAATGGGCGGCCTCGTGGAAAACGCCATTCTTGAGGGCGCGAAATCCTTAGAGACCCGCGATGTGGAACGCGCAGAGGTTGTCCGCAAGGGCGACAAGGTCATCGACGCGCTGGAAGAACAGATCAACGAAGAAGCCGCACGCGTCATCGCCCTGCGCGCGCCCGTGTCCAAGGACCTGCGGTCGCTGTTGTCCGTGCTGAAACTCGCCTCCAGTCTCGAACGCATGGGCGACTACGCCAAGAACATGGCCAAACGCACGTCGCTTTTGGCCGAAATGCAGCCCATCAACGGCACGGACGCGGCCCTGCGGCGGATGTCCAAAGAGGTGCAGGCGATGCTGTCCGACGCTTTGGATGCCTACGTGCGCCGCGATGCGGATCTGGCCGAAAGCGTGCGCCAGCGCGACAGCGAAGTGGACCAGATGTACAACGCGCTGTTTCGTGAATTCCTGACCTTCATGATGGAAGACCCGCGCAACATCACGGCCTGTATGCACATGCATTTCATCGCCAAGAACGTGGAACGCATGGGCGATCTGGTCACCAATATGTCCGAACAGGTCATCTATATGGTCACCGGTGAAATGCCCGACGAAGACCGCCCCAAGATGGACCATACCGCCACCATGCAGGCGGAGGGCTGATCCCATGTCGCAGCCACATGTTCTCATCGTTGAGGACGAGCCCGCCCAGCGGGAGGTGCTGTCCTACAATCTGGAGGCCGAGGGGTTTCGCACCACCAAAGTCGAAGACGGCGAACAGGGGCTGATGCTGGTCGAGGAAGACGCGCCCGACGTGATCGTCCTTGATTGGATGCTGCCCAATGTGTCCGGGATTGAGGTCTGTCGCCAACTGAAGACCCGCAGCGACACGCGAAGTATCCCGATCATCATGTTGTCTGCCCGCTCGGAAGAGGTCGACAAGGTGCGCGGCTTGGAAACGGGTGCGGATGACTATGTGGTCAAACCCTATGCGGTGGCTGAATTGCTGGCGCGGGTGCGCACGCAGTTGCGCCGCGTGCGGCCCTCGACCGTGGGGCAGGTCCTGACGTTTGAAGACATCCAACTGGATTCCGAAACCCATCGCGTCACGCGCGACACCGCTGAGATCAAGCTGGGCCCGACAGAGTTTCGCCTGCTGACAACCTTCATGGAGAAACCCGGCCGTGTCTGGAGCCGTGAACACCTGCTGGATCGGGTCTGGGGACGCGACATTTACGTCGACACCCGCACGGTCGATGTCCACATCGGACGATTGCGCAAGGCGTTGACACAGCACGGCGGCACAGATCCCGTGCGCACGGTGCGCGGTGCGGGCTACGCCTTAGGCTAGGGGCCAAACCCTCAAGGAGGGTTTGTGGGGACAATTTCTTACTTAAGAAATTGCGCGCTAGCCGGCGGCGGCGCGTTCGTCGGCGGCCGCTTTCTTTGCCGTGGCCCGTGTGATCAGCGACGCGGTAATGACGCCCAGCGTCACAATGCCGATCATGATTGTGCTGAGCGCGTTGATCTCAGGCGTGACGCCCAAGCGCACGGCGGAGAAGATTTTGATCGGCAAAGTCGTGGCCGATGGCCCGGCGGTAAAGGACGCGATCACCAGATCATCAAGGCTAAGCGTGAAGGCCAGCAACCACCCTGAAATCACCGCCGGCATGATGATCGGCAAGGTCACGGAGCGGAACGCGTCAAAAGGCGTGCAACCCAAATCCAATGCGGCCTCTTCCAGCGATTGATCGAAACTGACCAACCGCGATGTGACGACCACGGACACGTAGCACATGGCAAAGGTGGTATGCGCCAGCACGATCGTGAAAACGCCACGGTCCAAGCCGATGGCGATGAAGAATAAGAGCAGCGACAGGCCGGTAATGACCTCAGGCATGACCAGCGGCGCGTAGATCATGCCACTGAAGAGCCCACGTCCTTTGAACCGACCGGCGCGGACCATGGCGTATGCCGCCATGGTGCCCAACACAGTGGCCAAGGTCGACGACCAGAAGGCCACCTTGATCGTGACCCAGGCCGCATCCAGAAACGCATCGTTCTGCCACAGCTCCCCATACCATTTCGTCGAAAACCCCGCCCAGACTGTCACCAGACGGCTTTCGTTAAAGCTGTAGATGATCAGGATCAGCATCGGCAGGTAGAGAAACGCAAAGCCGAAGGTCAGGGACGTCGCGTTGAACCATGAAAACCGCCTCATTGGTCCGCCTCCTGATTGCGTTGAAACAGCACGATGGGGATGATCAGGATCAACAGCAGGATCACCGCCACAGCGGAGGCCACGGGCCAGTCGCGGTTGTTAAAGAATTCTTCCCACAGGACTTTGCCGATCATCAGCGTGTCCGATCCGCCCAAAAGCGACGGGATCACGAATTCGCCCAAGGTGGGGATGAAGACCAGAAAGCACCCCGCGATGATGCCGGGTTTGGACAGGGGGGCTGTGACCAGCCAGAAGGCAGACAGGGCGGTGCAGCCCAGATCCTCGGCCGCCTCCACCAGACTGTCGTCCATCTTTTCCAGTGCCGCATAAATCGGCAGCACCATGAACGGCAGGTAGGTGTAGACGATGCCGATGTAGACGGCGATGTTGGTGTTCAGGATCGTCAAAGGCTCCGCTATGACGCCAAGCGACAGCAGAAGTTGGTTGAGGTAGCCTTCAGTGCTCAGGATGCCGATCCATGCGTAGACGCGGATCAGAAAGGACGTCCAGAACGGCAGGATCACCAGCATCAGCAATGTGGGCCGCCAGTGGGACGGTGCCCGCGCCATGGCGTAGGCGATGGGATAGCCGATCAGCAACGTCAAAAAGGTCGAGATCAGCGCGATTTTCAGCGACGACAGATAGGCCGCGAAATACAGGAAATCCGGCACGTCGACAAAGGACTGAAGGGCAGGGAACAGCAACGCCAGAACCGCCACCACCAGCGCCACATTGACCAGGGCCACCGCCAGCGCCGTCAGTGCGGCAGCGGCTGTGTCAAAGAACCCATTCGGCGTGTCCGGCACCAGTGCACGGCGCACGCGCGGGTAAACGATGCGGAACATGACCGCGCAAAGAACGATGCCCGCGAAGCCGGCAAAAACCGCACCCGCGCCGATAAAGGCATAGTTTTCCAGATCAAGACCCGCGACCATCGTCCAGAACCCGTCTTTCAGGGTCGGCGTATAGGGCGGGATCGCCAGTGCGATATCACTGAGAGAGATTTTCAGAACGATCCCGAAAGGCACCAGAAAGAACACCAGAAGCCAGATATATGGCAGCAGGATCAGGACCTTACGGCTCATTGTGAAAGCACCACGCCTGCGGTGTCCGTCCAGCTGAGGTAGACGTGATCCTCCCACGTGAGGTTCCGGCGAGAGATGCGCCGCGTGTTCGTGGCCTGCGCTTTGACGATCAATCCGGGGGCGACCTCAACATGATAGGTGGAGATGTTGCCGAGGTACGCAATGTCGAGGATTTTGCCCTCCATCACATTGGCGGCCTCAGGTTTTTCGGCAGAAATCGCGACCTTTTCGGGCCGGATCGCAAATTGCACGGTGCTGGCGGCAGGTGGTGGTGTGTCGGCGGTGGCTTTGATCGGGTCTTCCGTGGGGGACCATTTGATCGCCACAGACGTAGGGTCCGCGCCCTTTGGCTGGACCTCAACCGTGCCTTCGATCAGGTTCACATCCCCGATAAAGTCCGCCACGTAAGCGCTTGTCGGGGCTTCATAAATCTGGTCCGGCGTGGCCACTTGTGCAAGGTTGCCATCGACCATCACCGCCACGCGGGAGGCCACGGTCATGGCCTCTTCCTGGTCATGGGTTACAATGACAAAGGTCGTGCCGGTGCTTTCTTGAATATCCATCAGTTCAAACTGCGTCTCGTGACGCAGCTTTTTGTCCAAGGCACCCAAAGGTTCGTCCAATAACAACAGCTTGGGCGCTTTTGCTAAACTGCGCGCCAAGGCCACACGTTGCCTTTGGCCGCCCGATATCTGATGTGGTTTGCGCTTGGCGAATTTGCCTAGCTGGGTCAGTTTCAGCATCCGTTCGACCCGGTCGCCGATCTGGTCTTTGGGCATGTCGGATCGTTTGAGGCCAAAGGCGATGTTTTCCCAGACGGTCAGGTGGGGGAACAGCGCATAGGACTGGAACATCATGTTCACGGGCCGCTCATTGGGCGGCACCGGCCCGATATCCACACCGTCCAGAATGATCGACCCTTCGGTGGGTTTTTCAAACCCCGCGAGCATCCGCATCAACGTGGTTTTGCCACAGCCCGACGGCCCCAAAAGGGCAAAGAATTCCTTGGCATAGATGTCCAAGGTCAGGTCATCGATCGCGGTGAAATCACCAAACCGTTTGGTGACATTCTTGAACTGGATCAACGGCACTTCGGCCGGATCATCCCACGGGGCAAACACCGCATCAGGTCTGGGCTGCGCCATCATATCTCTTTCAAAAGGAAAACCCCGCGCCGATAAAAGCGCGGGGGATCAATGGCTTATTGGCCGGACTTGATGCGTGTCCACAGACGGGTCACGTCGCGCTGAACGCGCGCCGGATAGGGCCGTGTGATGTAGAGGTTCTCAAGCGTGGCCTCATCTGGGTAGACCGCAGGGTATTCAAGGATTTCGGGATCGATGAATTCCTGTGCGGCCTCGTTCCCGCTGGCGTACCAGACGTAGTTGGTGGCAGCGGCTGCGTTTTGTGCATCAAGGATGAAGTTGATGAACGTATGCGCGCCTTCGGGGTTGGGCGCATCCACGGGGATCGCCATCTGGTCAAACCACATCTGCGCGCCTTCCACTGGGATCGCATAGTCGATCTCATTGCCGTTCTCGGCCTCGGCTGCGCGGAACTGTGCAAGGAACACGTCGCCAGACCAGCCCACGGCCACGCAAATGTCGCCGTTGGCCAGCGCTGTGATGTATTCGGAGCTGCCGAATTTCTGGATGTAGGGGCGCACGCCGGCAAAGACGTCTTCGGCTTTGGCGATGACCTCGGGCTCGTGGCTGTCGGGGTCTTCGCCGATATAGTTCAGCGCGGCGGGGATCATCTCGGTCGGGGCATCAAGGAAGTGCACGCCGCATTCGGCCAACTTTTCCATGTTGGCGGGATCAAAGACCAGATCCCAGCTGTCGACGGGGGCGTCTTCGCCCAAAATCTCAGCGACCTTGTCGATGTTGTACCCGATGCCTGTGGTGCCCCACATGTAGTTCACCGAATATTCGCCGTTCGGATCATACTGATCCGTACGTTCCTGAATGGTGTCCCACAGGTTTGCGTGGTTGGGCAGTTGCGCCAAATCCAGCGGCTGGAAGGCACCGGCGGTGATCTGGCGCTGCAGGAAAGTGGCCGAGGGCACGACGACGTCATAGCCGGACCCGCCAGACAGCAGTTTCGTTTCCAGCACCTCATTGCTGTCGAACACGTCGTAGATCAGATCAATGCCGGTTTCGTCTTCGAACTGTGTCAGCAGGTCTTCGTCGATATAATCGGACCAGTTGTAAACGCGGACTTCTTCGGCGGCAGCCATGCCAGCTGTCAAAGCAGCGGCGGCGATGCCGGACATCAGATATTTGGTGGTCATGAGTGGTTTCCCTGTCAAAAGAATGCAGCACTTTGGCTGCTTGCAAAGTGACTATGAAAGGCGCAATCGGGTTTTGCAATATGGCGCGCACGCTGTGTGATCTGCGACGTGTTGTTTTGTTTGACACTGCTGTGGGTCCAAATAAGCTGCTGAAAAACCGTGCAGGCTTTGCCCGGCCTCTTTCAAGGACATCCGCGATGAACGTTATTTCCAACCACATGCCCACGGCTGATTTGCAGCGGCTGGATGCGGCCCATCACATGCATCCGTTTACCGCCGGGGCGGAACTGGCTGAAAAGGGCGCGCGGGTGATTACATCGGCCGATGGGGTGATGCTGACCGACAGTGAAGGGCATCAAATCCTCGATGCCATGTCGGGGCTGTGGTGCGTGAACATCGGCTATGGTCGCCGTGAACTGGCCGATGCGGCGCAGCGTCAGATGATGGAACTGCCCTATTACAACACGTTCTTTCAGACGACCCATGTGCCTGCGATTGCCCTGTCGGCTAAGCTTGCCGAACTGGCCCCACGGGACCTCAACCATGTGTTCTACGCGGGGTCCGGGTCTGAGGCGAACGACACCAACATCCGCCTTGTCCGCCATTACTGGGCGCAAAAGGGCCAGCCGGACCGCAACATCATCATCAGCCGCTCCAATGCCTATCACGGGTCCACCTTGGGCGGTGGGTCATTGGGCGGCATGTCGGGCATGCAAAACCAAGGCGTGCCGGTGATCCCTGGCATCCATCACATCGACCAGCCCGATTGGTGGTCCGAAGGCGGCGACATGTCGCCAGATGACTTCGGCATCGCCCGTGCGCGCCAGTTGGAGGAGGCGATCCTTGCCCACGGCCCCGACCGCGTGGCCGCGTTCATAGGGGAGCCGGTGCAGGGTGCAGGCGGTGTGATCGTGCCGCCCAGCACCTATTGGCCGGAAATTCAGCGCATCTGCGACGAATACGGCATCCTGCTGATCGCGGATGAGGTGATTTGTGGCTTTGGCCGAACCGGCCATTGGTTCGGGTCCGAGTATATGGGCATCCGGCCCCACATCATGACCATCGCCAAGGGTCTGTCGTCGGGCTACGCGCCCATCGGCGGGTCGCTGGTCTGTGATGAGGTGGCGCAGGTGGTGAACAACGCAGGTGATTTCAATCACGGCTACACCTATTCTGGCCACCCCGTTGCCTGTGCCGTGGCGCTCGAAAACCTGCGCATCCTGCAAGAGGAGCGGATCGTCGACAATGTCCACGACAAGATCGCCCCCTATCTTGCTGATAAATGGGCACAAATGACTGATCATCCTCTTGTGGGGGAGGCCAAGATCGTGGGCATGATGGGGTCCATCGCCTTGACGCCCCAGAAAGCCAGCCGCGCCAAATTTGCCGCCGACGCAGGCACCGTGGGCCTGCATTGCCGCACGCGCTGTTTTGCCAACGGGCTTGTGATGCGTCATGTTGGCGACCGGATGATCATCGCCCCGCCGCTGGTGATCTCTGAGGGGGAAATCGACACGCTGATTGAGCGTGCGGTGCAATCATTGGACGAAACTTATGACCTGATCCGCGCCGAAGGGCTGTATCAGGCTGCCTGATGGACCTGTTGACCGCCAATGACCGTGCGGGGGAATACCCTGCGTCCTATTATGCGGCCACGGCCACACCGCTTGACCCGTTTCCAGCCGCCAAGGGTGCTGTCCGCTGCGATGTCTGTGTGGTCGGGGGCGGTTATTCGGGCCTGTCAGCCGCATTGTATCTGACGCGGGAGGGCTATGACGTGGTCCTGCTGGACGCGCAGCGCGTGGGCTTTGGCGCGTCGGGGCGCAATGGCGGGCAGGTGGGCACCGGCCAGCGGATCGGACAAGATGATCTGGAAGAGATCGCGGGCCGTGATCAAGCCCGCGCCCTGTGGGATTTATCTATTGAATCCGTGAACTTGCTGCGCAACCTTAAAGCAAAGTACGCAATAGACTGCGGCTGGTCCGACGGGATTATTGAGGCTGATCACAAACGCAAATTTGTTCCCCATTCCCACGCCTATGCCGAAAAACTGCAACGGGATTACGGCTATGACCTGATCCGCCCCGTAGGACGGGAGGAGATGCGCGAACTCGTCGGCTCACTTGCCTATCACGGTGGCACGCTCGATATGGGTGGTGGGCATATCCACCCGCTGCGCTTTGCCCTTGGGCTGGCGCGCGCGGCACGGGATGAGGGCGTGCGGATCTTTGAACACTCAAAGGTCACAGAGGTGACGTCTGACGCGAAGGTCGTCACGCAAGACGCTGATATCAGGGCAAAATACGTCATCCTCGGGTGCAATGGCTATCTGGGCGCGCTGAACACCGACGTGGCGGCGCGGGTCATGCCGATCAACAATTTCATCGCAGCAACCGCCCCCTTGGACGACCCAAAATCTGTTATCCGTGACAATCATGCCGTGGCCGACAGCAAGTTCGTCATCAATTATTTCCGTCTGTCCGATGACAACCGCCTGCTGTTTGGTGGCGGTGAAAGCTACGGCTACCGCTTCCCGCGCGACATTGCGGCGACCGTGCGCAAACCCATGGGCCAGATTTTTCCGCAGCTTAAAGACGTGCCGATAGATTATGCTTGGGGCGGCACATTGGGCATCACCATGAACCGCTTGCCGCATTTCGCACGGGTGTCGGACCGCGTGCTGTCAATCTCTGGCTATTCGGGCCACGGGGTCGCTCTGGCGACCTTGGGCGGCAAATTGGCGGCGGAGGCCGTGCAGGGGCAGGCGGAACGGTTTGATCTCTTCGCGACCTTGCCCAGCCCGCGCTTTCCGGGTGGTGCGGCGCTGCGGTCGCCGCTGCTTGCACTGGCGATGATTTGGTACGGATTGCGCGACAGGCTTTAGGGCAATCTGCTAGCGGCTTTTTTCACACAGTCTGCAATGACGCGGAACTGATCCGCCAAGGGCGACGTCTTGCGCCAGATCATCCCGATGGTGCGTTTGGGGCAGGGCGCGTCAAACCGCGCCACGGACACATTGGCCGACCGCGTTTCCACCGCAACGGCCATTTGCGGGATCAGCGTCACACCGATGCCAGCCCCAACCAGTTGCACCAGCGTGGAAAGCGACGACCCGTCCAACCCCTCACGCGGCAAGGCCGACCGCATAGAGCAAAACGCAAGCGCTTGGTCGCGAAAACAATGGCCTTCTTCCAGCAACAACAACTGCATCTTGGCCAAATCCCCTGCGGCGGGCACGGGGCGGTCGGCATCCACGTCCGCGCGGACCAGCACGAAATCTTCGTCGAAAATCGCGACCTCTTCGAACGACGGCTCTGACACGGGCAGGGCCACGATGGCCGCATCAATACGGCCTTCGCCCAGTTCCGTGATCAACTTCGGGGTGAGGGTTTCGCGGATGTGGATGTCCAACGTGGGATGATCACGGGTCAGATGGCCGATAAATGACGGCAGCAGATAAGGTGCAATCGTGGGAATCACGCCAATGCGCACACGCCCCGACATGGCCTCTTGGGACGACCGCGCCAAATCCGCGACCTCATCGACGGACCGCAGGATGGCCCGCACGCGGGGTGCCAAATCCTCCCCCAGACGGGTCAGACGCACCTGACGAGAGGCCCGTTCAAATAATTGCGCACCCAAGGTCGCTTCCAAATCCTTGATCTGCATGGACAAGGCCGGTTGGGAAATTCCGACCGCATCGGCGGCATGTCCGAAGTGCCGGTGTTCGGCCACGGCTTCGAAATAGCGCATCTGTTTAAGGGTCAGGTTATTCATAACTTTGTCTTATCGAAGCAATCAGAAAATACAAGTTCAACTAATGACGAAGCCTTGTTAGACCGATGCCAAATTCAACATCTGGAGGACCACCATAATGGACGGCACCGTCGAAAAAGACATGAACGATTCCCAAGCCAAATGCCCCGTGATCCACGGGCCGCGTCAGGCGACGGGCACCACGGCCAACCAGCATTGGTGGCCCAATGCGCTCAACCTCAAGCCGCTGCACCAGAACCATCCGGGCGGCGACCCGATGGGCGGCGATTTCGATTACGCCGAGGCGTTCAAGCAGCTTGATCTGGATGCAGTGATCGCAGACCTGACCGCGTTCATGACCGACAGTCAGGAATGGTGGCCCGCAGATTATGGTCACTACGGCGGCTTGATGATCCGTATGGCGTGGCACTCTGCCGGGACCTACCGTGTGGGCGATGGCCGTGGCGGTGCGGGGTCAGGCCAGCAGCGGTTTGCACCGCTGAACTCTTGGCCGGACAACGGCAACTTGGACAAAGCACGTCGCTTGCTGTGGCCGATCAAACAGAAATACGGCGCGAACCTGAGCTGGGCGGATCTGATGATCCTTGCAGGCAACGTGGCGCTCGAATCCATGGGCTTTGAAACCCACGGCTTCGCCGGCGGCCGTGCCGATGTGTGGGAGCCTGAGGAAGACGTCTATTGGGGTCCTGAAACCGAATGGCTGGGCGATGACGCCATGCGCTATGATGACCCGCGTGAATTGATTGGCAATCTGGCCGCTGTTCAGATGGGCCTGATTTACGTGAACCCCGAAGGCCCCATGGGCAATCCTGACCCGCTGCTGTCGGCCCATGACGTGCGTGAGACATTCGCCAAGATGGCCATGAACGACGAAGAAACCGTCGCTTTGGTTGCGGGCGGTCACACCTTCGGTAAAGCGCATGGTGCCGCCGATCCCGAGGCCTACGTCGGGTCCGAGCCTGAGGGGGCGGATATCGCCGAACAGGGCCTTGGCTGGAAGCAGGGCTTTGGTAAGGGCCACGGCGTGGACACCATCACCTCCGGCATTGAGGGCGCGTGGACACCAACACCAACCCAGTGGGACATGTCCTATTTCGACATGCTGTTCGGGTATGAGTGGGAGCTGACCAAATCCCCCGCCGGTGCGCACCAGTGGCAGCCCAAGGACCTTAAGGAAGAGGACATGGCCCCCACGGCGGACGGCGAAGGCAAAACCTTCATCATGATGACCACCGCCGACATGGCGATGCGCATGGACCCGGCCTACGAAAAGATCAGCCGCGATTTCCACGCCAATCATGACAAGTTCGCCAAAGCCTTTGCTAAGGCGTGGTACAAGCTGACCCACCGCGACATGGGTCCATATGAGCTGGGCTTGGGCAAATACGTCCCAGATCAGCCTGAAAGCTGGCAGGACCCCGTGCCCGCCGTGACCCACGATCTGATCGCGGGTGCCGATGTGGACGCGCTGAAAGCGGCGATTGCGGACAGTGGTCTGACAGCGGCTGAACTGGTGAAAACCGCTTGGGCCTCTGCGGCGTCCTTCCGTGGGTCCGATAAGCGGGGCGGTGCCAATGGCGCGCGCGTCCGTCTGGACCCTGCGAAAAACTGGGCGGTGAACGATCCTGCAGAACTGGACAAGGCGCTGGCCAAGCTGGAAGAGGTCCGCGCGGCCTTTGGCAAGGACGTGTCGCTGGCCGACACGATTGTTCTGGCCGGTGGCGTGGGCGTTGAAATGGCGGCCAAAGCGGCAGGTCACGACATCACCGTGCCCTTCAACCCAGGCCGCACAGATGCCACGCAAGAGATGACTGATGTGGAAAGCTACGCTTGGCTTGAACCCAAGGCAGACGGTTTCCGCAACTACATCAAAAGCGGTGCGATCCGGTCTTCTGCCGAACATCTGGTGGACCGTGCGCAGCTGTTGACCCTCACTGCACCGGAGATGACCGTTCTGGTCGGTGGCCTGCGCGTGATCGGGGCCAACACCGGTGGCACGACGCACGGTGTGTTCACCGACACACCCGGCGCGCTGGACCAGTCGTTCTTCAAGAACCTGCTGGATATGAACACCGTTTGGGCCCCCAAAGGCGCGGACAGTGGCATCATGGAAGGCCGTGACCGTCAGTCCGGTGATCTGAAGTGGACCGGCACACAGGTTGATCTGGTCTTCGGGTCAAACTCCATCCTGCGGTCCTTGGCTGAGGTCTACGCCTCCGCCGATGCGGAGCAGAAGTTCCTCGATGACTTCGTATCTGCATGGGTCAAGGTGATGGAGCTGGATCGCTTCGACCTGAAGTAATCCCAAATCACAGAACAAACGACGGCGTCCCGACCCATCGGGGCGCCGTTTTGCCTTTTAACGCGGGGTTTGCCCCTCAATATGACGATTCCCCATGGAAACGGCTGGCCAGCCTTGCTAGCAATTCGCATCCTGAATCAGGCGCGATCAACGCGCAGGTCGGGGCCAGACCTTGGGAGAGGGGCACAATGGCACAAGATACGGTTCTCAGCGTCGCTGGGTTGACCAAAAGCTTCGGTGGCCTTCAAGCCGTCCGCGGCGTGGATTTTGAGGTTGAGCGCGGCGCGATCGTCGGGCTGATTGGCCCGAATGGTGCGGGCAAAACCACCACTTTCAACATGATCGCAGGGGAACTGCCGCCCACATCGGGCAAGATCACTTTGTTGGGTGAGGACATCACCGGTCAGCGCACTGATACGCTGTATCACAAAGGGCTGATGCGGACGTTCCAGCTGTCCCACGAATATGCGCGCATGACGTCCATTGAAAACCTGATGGTGGCCGCCCCCGATCAGACCGGCGAAAGCATCTGGTCCAGCTGGTTTGCCAATGGCCGCGTCAAAAAACGCGAGGCCGAGGTGATTGAACTGGCCCGTGACACGTTGGAGTTTCTGGGTCTGACCCATGTGGGTGAGGAACTGGCAGGCAACCTGTCTGGCGGTCAAAAAAAGCTGCTTGAGATCGGGCGCACCATGATGAACGACGCATCGGTCGTTCTGCTCGATGAACCAGGGGCAGGGGTGAACCCCACCCTGATGCGTAAAGTCGCTGAAATGATTGAACAATTAAACGAAGAACGAGGCTACACGTTCTGCATCATCGAACACGACATGGACATGATCGCGCGGCTGTGCGGCAAGGTTGTCGTGCTGGCCGAGGGTCAGGTTTTGATGCAAGGCACCATGGATGAGGTCCGAAACGACACCCGCGTCATTGACGCCTATTTCGGAGGGGAGGTCGTATGACGCCGGTCCTGTCTTTGAATAACCTCAAGGCCGGATATGGCCAGACGGAAATCCTGCACGATCTGTCGTTGCATGTGATGCCTAACGAAATCGTCGCAATTATTGGTCCCAACGGGGCGGGCAAATCCACGGCGATGAAATCGGTGCTGGGGCTTTTGAACATCCGCGAAGGGTCGGTTGAACTTAACGGTGAAAACATCACCGACACACCCGCGCAAAAGGTCATCGAACGCGGTATTTCGTATGTGCCACAGACCAACAATGTTTTTGTGAACCTCAGCGTGCAAGAAAACCTTGAGATGGGTGCTTGGACACGACCCACGGGCGTCGAGGCGCGTTTGGACGAGATGTATGACCTCTTCCCTGACCTGTCTGAAAAACGCAATCAAGCGGCGGGGTCGCTCTCTGGCGGGCAACGTCAGATGGTCGCCATGGCCAAGGCGCTGATGGTGGATGCCAAGATTTTGTTGCTGGATGAACCCACTGCGGGCCTTAGCCCCAAGTATCGGGGTGAGATTTTCGCCACCATTCAGAAGATTAAAAACACCGGCGTTCCCATTCTAATCGTTGAACAAAATGCCAAGCAGGCACTGGGCGTGTCTGACCGAGGTTATGTGCTGGTCGATGGGGCCAACCGCCACGAGGGCACTGGGGCTGGCCTTGCTGGCGATCCTGAAATTGCACGCATGTTCTTGGGCGGGGGGCACTGATATGTGGGACGCATTCGGTTTTGAATTCGTAAACTTCTACCTGATCCCCGGTCTTGTGCTGGGCTGTATCTACGCGCTGGGGGCCATCGGCATCACGCTAACGTTTGGCATCCTGCGGTTCGCCAACTTCGCCCATGGTGAGATCATGATGTCGGGCGCCTATATCGCTTGGACCTTGATGACGCTGGTGGGGGCGGCGGGCCTTGTGATCCACCCGCTGGTGGCGCTGCCCTTTGCCGCGATCTTTGTGATTGGTCTGTTTTTGCTCTGTGATCGGTGGTTTTACAAACCGTTCCGTAAGGCCGACACGATCAAGATCGTGATTGCGTCCTTTGGTGTGATGTTGATCATCCGGTCCGCTGTGCAGGTCATCTGGGGGCCGAACCAGATCGCCTTCGTGCGCGGTATTTCGCAACCCAATGCCACGCTGCGTGAAATCACCGCCGATTGGGGCGCGATGATCATCATGCCCAACAAACACATCTGGATTTTCTTAGGCACCATTTTGCTGGTCGTGGCCTTGGGCTACCTTTTGAACCGCACGCGGATCGGCAAGGCCATGCGCGCGGTGTCCGACAGCCCCGATCTGGCCCATGTGACCGGCATCAACGTCGATATGGTCATTCGCGCCACATGGATCGTGGGCGGCGTTTGCGCGACCGCCGCCGGTGTCTTCCTTGTTATGGATACGCAAACCTTGGAAACCACCATGGGCTTCCGCATGTTGCTGCCCATGTTTGCCGCCGCCATCCTTGGCGGGATTGGCAAGCCTTATGGCGCGGTCTTTGGCGGGTTGGTCATCGGTCTGGCTGAGGAATTGTCGGCCTACCCATGGATCGGGGACACGCCGCTGTTGTCGCCGGGCTATAAGACCGGTGTCGCCTTCGCGATCATGGTCGTGATGTTGATCGTGCGTCCGCAAGGGCTCTTTAAAGGGAGGTCGTTCTGATATGGAAGCCTATCTGGGATATTTCCTTTACCTTCTGTCCTTGCTCACCGTGGGCGGCATCTACGCCATCTTCGCCTTGGGCCTGAACGTGCAATGGGGCTTCGCGGGGCTGTTTAACGCAGGCATCGTGGGCTTTGTCGCCGTGGGCGCCTACACCTACGCGCTGCTGACCACGGCGGAGAGCACGTTTCACTTGGGCGGGTTCGGCTTGCCACTGCCGGTGGGGATGGCCGTCGCCATGGCCATGGCCGCGCTGATTGCGGGGCTGATCGGCCTCGTCTGTATCCGGTTGCGGTCCGATTATCTGGCCATCGCCACCATCGGCATCGCTGAGATCATCAAGCTGATCTTCAAGAACGAAACCGACATCACCAACGGTCCGCGTGGCATCAACAAAATCCCACGTTCGTGGGAGCATTTCAGCGAAGAACGCTTCTACACCAGCTGGCCCATGTCGTGGTTCGCAAGCCCCGAACAGTGGGAGGCGTTCTTTGACAGCCTGCCCAACTGGTACTGGCAGCCGTTGTTTGCAGGCACGATCCTGTTGATCGTCTACATCATTTACAAAATGCTGGAACGCGCGCGCACCTCCCCTTGGGGCCGCATGATGACCGCCATTCGTGAAAACGAACCGGCCAGCCGCGCCGCCGGTAAAGATGTGACCAAACGCCGGATTGAGGCCTTTGTGATTGGCGCCGCGATCATGGGGCTGGGCGGGGCGCTTTTTGCCCAGCACCTGCGTCTGATCGAACCCACGAACACCTTTGACCCGTCCAAAGTGACCTTCCTTGTTTGGGTCATGCTGATCGCAGGCGGGTCGGGCAATAACCGTGGCGCTGTTTTGGGCGCATTTCTGATCTGGACAATCTGGTCCGCGTCAGAGCTACTGATCGCAGGCATGATCGACCTTGTGGGCGCTGTATTCAGCACGCTTGATCCGTCGATCTTGGCAACGAGGGCAGGGTTCCTGCGCATGATGCTGATCGGCATCCTGATGCAAGTGATCCTGCAACGCTATCCCGGTGGGATACTACCTGAGGTGAGACCCGCATCACCGAAGGCCGAAAAAACGACTGCGGGTGCAACGGGAGAAACCAAATGAAAAAGACCCTTCTGGCCACTGCGGCCACATTGATGGCGACATCCGCCATGGCCGACGTGAACATCGGCAACCCAATGGCCATGACCGGCCCCATTCCTGACCTGAACGCACCTATCGCTGCGGCTGTTGATCTGGCGGCCGCCAACGTCAACGCACAGGGCGGTATGTTCGCGGACGGCGAAACGCTCAACATCATCCGCGCGGACTCTGCATGTGATCCAACGGCTGCTGTCGACGCTGTGACCAAGCTGATCAACGTGAACTCCGTCTCCGCGATCGTGGGTCCGGTCTGTTCCGGTGCGACCATCGCGCAGGCTGAATCTGTGTCGATCCCAGCGGGCGTTGTGACGCTGTCCGTGTCCGCATCCAGCCCGGCCATCACCAACATGGAAGACGGCACTGATCTGGTGTTCCGTGCAGCCGCATCTGATGCCTATCAGGGCGTGGCACTGGCTGAACTGGCGCTGGCCAACGGCTTTGACAACATCGCCGTGTCCTATGCCAACGACGACTACAACGCCGCCATCGCGGAAGTTTTCGTACAGGCCTACACCGACCTCGGCGGCACCGTGACTGCCAATGAGGCACACGAGCCGAACAAAGCATCCTACCGCTCGGAAGTTGCCACCATCGGTGCGACGTCCGAAAACCTCGCTCTGTTCTCCTACTACGGGTCTGGCGGCATCACACTGATGCGCAACGCGCTGGAAACCGGTGCCTTCACCAACTTCATCGGTGCCGACGGCATGCTGTCCGATGAGCTGATCGAACAGATCGGCGCAGAGAACCTGATGACATCGACCTTCACGACATCCGCGTCCGATGACAGCACACCTTCCTTTGCCGCATGGAAAGCAATCGCGGATGAGGCCGGCGTGCCAGCCTCTGACCCGTTTGTGGCCAACGGCTATGACGCGACCTTCATGATGGCGCTGGCCATCGAAGCCGCAGGGTCCGACGACCGCGCGGCCATCGCAGAAAGCCTGCGTGCCATCGCAACCGCACCAGGTGAGGTGATCCTGCCGGGTGAGTGGGAGAAGGCGAAAGAGATCTTGGCCGCTGGTGGTGACATCAACTACGAAGGTGCCGCTGGCAACCAAGACTTCGACGAAAACGGTGACGTGGCTGGTAACTTCTCCAAGTCCGTCATCGTTGACGGCGCTTGGGCAGCTGAACTGATCCGGTAAGGATCAGATCACCTGCATGATATTTGGCCGGGGTTCCCAGATGGGGGCCCCGGCCATTTTTGTTTTTGCGGCGCAGGGGGGCGTTTTTGGGTTCACAAAACCTGCCCATCCGGTAGCGTGTCTGCGGGAATACGTAACACCATTGGCCAACGTGACATCTGCAAGCGGTAAAACCATTTCTGTGACCATCGAACGGCAGGGCAACCCTGCCGCGCAGACGCAGTTTGACGTTCCGGCCCAGGACAATCAGACGGTTCTGGATGTGGTGTCTTGGGTGCAGCAGAACGCGGACCCCACGCTAAGTTACCGGTTCGCCTGCCGTGTGGGCATGTGCGGATCTTGTGCCATGACGGTCAACGGCGTGGCGCGCTGGACCTGCCGCACCCATATCTCAAAGGTGGTGCAGAACGGCGCGGTCACCATCGGCCCCCTGCGCAATCTTCCCGTGATCAAGGACCTGGCCGTGGACATGGACCCGTTCTTTGATAAATGGGTTGCGGCCGAAGGGGTCCACCACGGCGCATTGACCCGCGATGATCCCATCGCGCCCGTGGACCCCGCAACGCCGGACCGGGCGACCGCCGACGCGGGCATTGAATGTATCAACTGTGCTGTGTGTTATGCAGCCTGTGACACGGTATCGGCCAATGACGCCTACCTTGGTCCCGCCGCCTTGCAGCGGGCCTGGACGCTGCTGAACGATGCCAAGGATGACGGACGAGAGGCCATTCTGGATGCCGTGTCGGGGGAGGGCGGCTGTCACAGCTGTCATGCGATGGGGTCCTGTACCGAATTGTGCCCCAACGGTCTGAACCCCATGACGGCCATCGCAGGCCTAAAGCGTGAAACCGTGAAAGCGGCCTTCAAACGGGGGCGCCGCTGATGCCCTTACGTCTGTATATGCTGCAGCGGATCACGGCCCTTTTGATGGCGCCGCTGGTTCTGGGGCATCTGGCGGTGATGATCTACGCCATCCAAGGCGGTCTGTCCGCGGCTGAGATTTTGGGCCGCACGCAGGGGTCGGTTCTGTGGTTCGCGTTTTACGGCACCTTCGTTTTCGCGGTGTCCATCCATGGGGCGATTGGCCTGCGCACGATTTTGTTGGAATGGTGCGGTCTGCGGGGGGCGGCGCTGAACGGCGCGGCACTGGTCATCGGGCTTGGCCTTTTGGCCTTGG
>JACLAD010000011.1_pt1 | contig 31829 bp, 17 predicted proteins | sample 8027901 | NCBI WGS metagenome assembly JACLAD01 (sample SAMN15725071, study PRJNA655200) | protist metagenome | isolation source: fluorescence activated cell sorting (FACS) single amplified genomes of... | place: Spain: Blaines Bay Microbial Observatory, Mediterranean Sea | collected 2016-07-05 | reverse complement strand
GGCATCATAGCGCCTAAACGATTAAAAAAAAAAAAACGGATGACAAATAAAACGGAAACCAAGTAGAACGAAATTGTGGAAATCGAATTTCGCGATTTTTCTTGCAACAGAATACTTCGAAAAAAAAGCAAAAATCAAAATTGACGTGAAAAGGACGATGTTGATTGAGAAAAACATGCTTTTGGGCGTTTTTTATTTCCAGTTTCTATTTTTTGATTTTGATTTCTGTTTTAGATGACGTGCACAAAAAACATTTTGTTTTGACTGAAAATTCACAGCACTTTGTCTATGAAACTCCAAAATCTGAATTCTTCATCAAAATCGTCACTCCAAAACTTTGATTAAACCTTAAGTTTGTGTCAATCTCATAATGTTTTGTAAATTATTATTAGATAAAAGGAATTATACCTTTTGCCAGGCTTCGGGAGGAATCTACGATACGTCATCTTGTGCTAGTCCAAACGTTGGTAGTCAGTTATCAGCGAAAAAAGAAAAACGCAAAACGATATCATAAAAATTGTTTGGACAAACAAACGCCATGGATATTTTTGACGGGAAAACGATTTTAGGATTATTTTTAGAAACATTCAAGACGAGTTTTGAATTGGAAAAAAGCGTCAATCAGCATCTAAAAAATGCGCTGAAGCTGATTTCGAAATCGATTTTTGGAAAATCGAATTCTGTTTTGAGAAGAATAGTAGATTTTGGAAGAGAAACAGCTAGGTAGGAGATTGTCTGACCATGATCCGAACATCAAAATCGACAGATCTTGAAAATCTGATTTTTGAAATTTCCAGTTCTCAAAATCAAAAACCGACCTGAAAATCGAAATCTGCGTCAAAAACTGATTCTAAAAATTGATTTTCCTGTCATATACGTAACTTTTTCTATTTGAATATCCATTGCGCAAAAAAATTGCTAGAAATTTTGGTTGATCGTTTGAATGAACAATGAAAACTATTTTGTTAGTGGTGGTTAAGAATGGTGTTCCCATTTCGCATTTGATGTCAACATTTCGAAAAACAAAAAAAACAAAAAATCGGGAATACAAAAATGCTTTGTGGATAGTTTTTAGTAGAGATCGTTTTTTGGCTTGTAAAAAAATGTTTTCAAACAACATTTAAATGTTGTGAAAAAATTGTATCGCGTCATGTGACATGTGAAATGATGTCGTTTTGAGGTTGTCATGCAAATTGAAAAATCTTAAAATCGTACTGGCGTCAAAACGCGGTGGCAACCAATAAGAAATAGGCGAAAATCGACTCGAGCGTAAAATCTGATTCGAAAGATTTTTTTTACGTCGAAAAATGCTTCAAAATCGGATGGCAAAGATCACTTAACAATAGTTTTGGACAGCGAAAAAAGGCGAACGCAAAATGAGATGGCAAGAACTGTTTCGTCAAACGAATTTTCAACAATTCTGTGACCTTTGGAATCAACAGTGACACCAATTTTGTTAGTTTTGGTAAAAAAACGTACAACGTAAGAAGGAGTTGGTAAGGGTTGCTGTTAAGAGCGTTTACTTTTTGCTGCACACGTCGGAAATGTTTGTCGGCAAACAACACAAACAAAACAAAAATGTAGTCACAAAATCATTGGGAAAAAAACAAACATTTGTTCGGGTTTTTGTTCCGCTCTAAATTCGATTTTGGTTTTGACGACTTGTACAAAGTACATGACAAAAACCATCGATTTGATTTCGAAAAAAGACCCAACAAAAATTTGACCACGACCAGATTCCGAGCCCCGAAAATTTTACAAGTTCGTCCATCAATAATATTTCCAAAAGTTGTTTCTGCAAAATTCGTTGACACCACTTGCATGGATAAATTTTTGTTGGTAAAAATTGCCTATTTTAATTGATGAAAGTTGGTACCTTGAGTGCAAGAGGGATCCTGTCCGAACAATATTTCCAGACCCATAGTAATACAGTACGTTGACCCCATAGTAATATAGCATATACCAAACCAAATAGTAGATCGCCGAAGTCATACATGTAAATTACATTTTTTTGGCGTAGTGTTTGTTGTTCCGAGACAATGTTTTCCACATGAGATATGGTATAGGGACCGTGAGATTTTCGCGCGACAAATGCAGCGGCATGGCACCATCACCATCAGATAATTCCACCACCGCAAAATTGTAATTTTTTACGTTATCAAAAACATTTTTGTGTTGTATACGTTTGATATTGTAGTAGTGGATTACATAAAATGTCCATTTATTTTTTGAGTTGGTAGTTTGTGGAAGTAATTGGTATTTTTTGTGGTTCGGATGGTAGTATGTTTTTTGTGGCAAATGGAATGTTGATTAATTTTTTTGGTTGTTGGTTTGATGACAATATTGTTTTGATTTTTTAAAATATGGATGGAAATAAGATTTTTATGGCAATGATGATGTAGTAATTATATTGAATCAAACGAACTTTTTTTTCGTGGTACATTTTTGAAAAATTCTGAGTATTTTTGATAGATTTTTAATGAGCATCACATAATTACTTCGGACACGTCACGATTTTGAGAGACAGTCACAGAAAAATACACACCGAATTTACACAAAACAATCACAACAATGAACGAAACATATCAATGTTTTTGACGCCAATTTTTTTCTGGTGTGATTTAGGCATCCTTTCGGCTTGTTCCGAATTTGTTTTTTATGTTTTGTTTTCAATTATTAACTGGGACACTGCCAAGATGAATATGAAAGCAAAACAAAAAAACAAGGACGAAGGAAACGAGACGATGCCGGAGAAAAAAATTTGGGGGCAAAAAACCATGCTTCGACCAATGCGTGGCTGCCTTTGGTGCGCTTTGCGGCGTGTCTGCTTTCATTCTGAATGAATTCAATCCTAGAAACGGATTTTGGCTCAGCCATTTTGACACTCCCTCGCGAAAATGTTTCTCACTTATACTGTTGCTGGGCCAGGACCAACAAAAATATAAGAAAGACAGACATTTCACGAAAAAAATGAGAAAAATTGACTACGGAGCAAATCCAGATCCATGGGTCGAATCATCAAAAATGGGCGGGGTCGGGTAACCAAAAGCAAAAATCAAAATACATACTCTCAAATTTTGTCAAATGACGTTGTATTTTCCAAATTACACACATTTTTTGTTACAATGCTTGCAAGATTTTTTGACTACAGCTGTTTGTGTTTTTTTGCTTCAATGGATTGAAGAAAATTAATTTAAGAGCCAAAACGAAATTTTCACCATCAATTGCAAGGAAATACTCTCACATTGTTTCACTTCTGAAAGATTTTGCGCAGTTTGTTACATGTTGTTATTCTTGAAGCATTTTCTTTTACCAAAGCTAAATAATTTTTAGATGTTATATGCTCTCCTTGAATTTTTTGCAGAACCGCAACTGCATTCCTCACTAATACATACTCTCACATTGTTTCAAATCACATCAAATCACATCACATCTTTTTTGTTTTTTGTTTGCTCTCTTGTACTGGCAAGAATTTTCACTATGGCTAAAGATTTTTCACTACGGCTAGTTTTTTTGATTTCTCCGTGCGTGAAGTCCAGAAAAATCAACCAGTGAACCAAAAAGACATCATCATGTGCACAGATCAACAAACAACACTACTACTTCATTAACATCATGCTCGTGAACGTGTGGATACATTCAGATTGTTTTTGATCGTCATATTTTGAGAACAACCATTAATACTTGCACTTACATAAAAATGAAAATCCTGCTGATGTAAGTGGCTGACGCAACATAATGGTGATGTTACGATGGATTCAAAGTTTCAACCTCCATGAATATTTTTTCTGTACCTTGAAAAAACCTGTCAGCTTCGTTTTACTACTTTTCTATTTTTTGAAATTCAAAATTGGTACGGTTCATAATAATGGCTTTATGTACACTGTATACCGTAGTGGTTTTGTTTTTATTTTTTACATGCACAAATCCTTTTTTGAAAAAAAGAAATGTACTGGAACAAATTGGGATTAGAAAATGTTTTTTGATGAAGTATTGGTAAAGGTAAGGAAACATGGCAAAAGTGCGCTAGCGTCCGTAATTCTTATGAACCTGGGTGTTCATGCTGTGACTAGACATGGCGGCCGGCACCCAACTCCCCGGCGACGGCGCCGTAGGGGGCAAGCCGGCCCTACCTTGATTTTCGTTGAACAACAAAAACAAATTCATCAAACAACACCAACATAACGACTTTTTGTATACTTTTTTGTGTTTGTGAAGGTTTGCAGATGGTTTTGGGAATACCAGAAACACGGGAGGCGGAGGATGTGGGGGGGAGATGTTGCCGGCCGCCTGCATGCATAGACGCTTGCGCCTGTAGATTGCAACAGAACAAATTGAGAACATGCCATACATTTTGAAATGTTTGACGGTTAGAACTGATATATTACCTGTGGGTGGGGCAGTTGGTGAGAACCCATACGGACCTGCGCATGGGGGTTTGCCTGTACGACCCGCGGTGGCAGTGGTACGCCTACGGGACTTCTACGGGTCGGTGCCCTTGCCTGCCCTCTGGACGCCGGATGAATATCCATATGCAACCTTTACACCAACACAAAAAATTTATGAAAAAACATTAAACATTTCGTAACTTTGATGGTGAAAAAATAAAAATGTGTACATTTGTCGTTGTAAATGAGGATTCGTGCCGATGGCCGCCGACCCGCTCCTTGCCCTATATTGCGCCCCCGCCGGGACTTGATTCACAATTCTACCCTGCCTGCCATTGGGCGTTTGAGGATACCCCTAAAAACAACAAATTTGTTTGAGTTTTTAAACAATATTTCGTAATCGTATTGGATTTGTTTTCTTGTACGTTTAAATTTTTGAAAAAAAGTACTGGAGGATGGGAGGTGTAATGGTGTCCCGCTATATGAGGCTGCTGCTGGAACGATTGCATCTAATTACACACAAAAATATGTCTAAAACAAACGATTTAATACAAAAACGTTTATTAAAGTTTTTAAGTTTACACAAAACAATTTCAAAAACGTTTGTATTTTTACCGGCGAAGGCTGCATAAAAGTGCAGGGTGTGGCTGGGATGGGTTGTGCGAAACCTCCTTGTGGTACAAAACCTTAAATTTTTGAAGACAAAAAAAGAATTATATCGATACAAAAACAAAAAAAGAATTATATCGATACAAAACTCATTATAAAATGTAAAAATGAGATTGTACCATGAGTGCCCAAGGGTGAAGGGGTCACTGGTGGCGTTCCGACCGAAAATGTAAGTCCTGTAGCTTGAGAAGACGCACAAAAAACACGAAAATGATGCCATTTTGAATTATTTCTAATACGAATCAGTAAAAAATTACGTCTAAAAACTTTTTTCGATGCTCTAAATCGTGATTGTGACTTTTTGCATTTTCTCCATGATATAAAAAATCGCGTTCTACCAAAAACACATAAAAAACATTAAAATGATGTCGTTTTTTATTTTTTGAATGACAAAATGATGAAAATTTTCGTCTTTTCGCAACTTTTATTAACTTTAGAGGCGATTTTGATTTTTTGTATTTTTGTGATTTTGGTAATTATTTTTGTAGTTTGTTAGCATTGGGGGTTAGTGTCGGGAAAACGAAAATTCAAAAATGTTTTGTAGAAATATTCTAGTCGAAATCGCTTTTTAGCTTGTAAAATAATGCTTTTTGACAATGTTTTTGACGACATCTTTTTTTGGAAAAATTTGTAGTGCGTCATAAAACATGGTAAATGACATCGTTTTTGAACTTTTCTCGAAAATTAAAATTCTGGAAATCGCGCTGACGTCAAAATGCGATAACGAGCATTGAAAACTAATGCGAAAATCGACTTCAGCGTAAAATTTTGATGCGAAAATGCTTTTTTTTAAATTCGAAAACGCTTCAAAATCGTTTTCCCGACATGTATTAGTAAATTTTCTTTGTTAACCCCAAATACGTTGAGGGGACGGTTGCTGTCTCGATGTCGAATTCGGAACCAGCGTACCTTACACAATTTCAAAAAAACACAAAACATTTTATGATAAAACACAGGAAAAACATGCATTTTTATGATAGATTTTTAGGTTGTGTAAATTTTGTAAATGAATACGACGGTTGAGAACGGCGGGCCGGCGGGCGGCGCTGGACCCTTGCCGCTGAGCCTCTGCCCTTGCGTTGACAGACCTAAACCAAATCAAACGTAACAACAACTTCTTGAAACATTTTGTTGTAGAATCACATAGTATCCGATTGTTGAGGTTGGGTTTTGGTTTTTGAAAATGTTGATAATTACCGAGGATCTGGTAATGTAAAACGGCCGATGGGTGGTGCATGATGGTTCGCCGGAGCTCTAGACTGCGGTGGTAGGTTTGGACTAAGATTTTGAAACCTATTCGGATTTTGAGGCGGTCTAGAAACTCCTGAAGATGCTGGTGGGCGCGGCGGCAATGTAGTACTAGATTGGGGCGGTGGGGTTGGCTTCCGAATATTTTCACTTTTCTGCACAACCGGTTCCGACACCTAAAAACATTATTTTACAATACAAAACATTCAAAATTGTCACAACTACATCAAATATATTAACAAAATGAAAAAAAAATACTAAGTACCCTAGAATTGACGTAAAAATCGGTGTCTTGGGTGGACGGCGAGGGACCCGTGCCAGACTTTCCGTGCTCGCTACCGATGGTATCAGAAACACCTTTAAATTTGCATTTTAAACAACAAAAAAACATTTTAAAAAACAAAATGTTTTTTCAACCAAACAAAATAATTTTCGATGAAATGATTTTTAAAAATTTGTAAGGAAAATATGTACCAGTTTCCGAATTGCTGGATTTTGTTTTGGCGGTGTGGGGGGTGGAGGACACGGTCTGGTAAACAACAAACCAAAATAAAAAAAACTCAAAAAAATTAAAAACGCAGTTTGAAAAAAATGAAAACCTTCTGTTTGACGTCGGTTTTGATGTAAGTTTTTAAAATATCTTTTTTGTTTCTTGTTTAGTATTTACCCCAGTGTGGCCCCTATGTGAATCTGTATGTGATTTATTTTCATCTGCCGGGGGCCCCGGCACTTTATGAATCAACCTACATACAAAATTTTACATCATAACATTTCAACAAAATTGTGTAAATAATACTACAAAATATTTGTTTTGAATCACTTTTTTTGTATGGATGTACTCCTTCCATGGAATGGAGGAACGGGGGTCGAGACAGATGCGTACGACCTCGATAAATGGCCCTACTTTTGGATGGTTCCGCAATGGTATTAGCGACTCTCTTAACCTACACCACAAAATCATCTTTTTTATATTGACAAACTTTTTTCTTTACAAACATTTGTTGAAAATAATGTACAAACGTATAAAAACTTACACAGTCAATTCGTTCATATAAACCTGGAAGACGTTTCGAGATTGGAGCGGTGCTCGCGCTTCCGCCAGTAGTCCCCTATACGTCTTCATGACTATCTGAAATTTGAAAAAGTATTAAAAAATCAGAATTTTTCAAAAAGTAAAAATCATCAACACAAACCATTATTTTTGCATGTGTTTTGAATGTTTTTTACTTTTTGGATTTTACATTTTTACGTTTTTTATTTTTTTGTATTGATTAAAAACCTGGAAGATTTGAATGTTCAACACCCAATAGTGGAAGAAGCGTTCGCGGGCGCGTTCGATATCCTCGTCGTCGCTCTTCTTTTGAAGGTTGAAGAACAACTAGAAAACAAACATTTTTCCATACAAAAAATCAAAACAAATTGACATAATAACATAATAACTTTCATAAACAAAAAATCAAACATTTGTTTTTGCAAAATGTTTTGTGATATCATTCGTTGATTTTTGATTTGTACTTCCAGTGCAAGAATTCCAAAAGCAAAGTAGTCGATACGTGTTGAATATTGGTTCAACAGCCCGTATTTTCTATCGTTATCCAAACAAGCCGTGCCCCATAAGTACAACGCCCAGCTACCAGGACCCCAGTAGCGAGTATCACCGCCGATGCTACCGCAGCGCCATGCTTGATCGTTGACCCATGCTCGGGAATCTGTGGCCATTCCAAAATCGATGAGATAAAACTGCCCCGCCTATTCATTTTACACACAAAAACCAATGCTTTTTACAAAATTAATTTCAAAAAAAATGCGAACAACATACTTTTTGGATTTAGATTTTGTAAACTTTCAAAGAAAAAATTTTACGTCGGAGGAATTAGTCGCTTCACCCGGGACATAAAGTACATTATGAGCGTTAACATCGCGATGAAAGGCATCGTGTTCTAATCGTGCGAAGGCGGGGATTAGTTGACGTAACATAGTACTCGCGACTGCCAACGCTTCATCAGTCTATACCAACAAAACAATGTACCAAACAAAATGTTTTCTTTAAACTAATTTTATGTTTCTGTAAATATGTAAAACTATACGGTCTTCCTGCCGACATTGCGGTTGTGTGGGAACACCTCCCAAACGTCCTTGGTCAATTCACGCACACTCGTCTCCCTCCACCTTGTACCACAAAAACATATATAAAAAATAGAAACAAAATTAAAACAAACATGTTTATTGATTTTTTGTCAACTTATATTTTTTGTGTGGTATAAAGCATAATTTTTTGTAGGGTACATAGAGGTATCGATTTTGTACATCCAGGTGTCCAAAGGATCGCCCGATATTTTCTGCATACCTTATAACATTTACAAATTTTTAAAACTGCACTACGAACAACAAAATTGAACAAAACGTTCGCTATTATCTGATATTTTTGTGATGAAATGATTACATAAGCGAACGCTCATATTGCGCTTGGCGGTCTGATCAGCCACATGGTCCGCTAAGTACAAAGGCACACTTACCTATACCAACCAAAAAATACAATCAAGATTTTCAAAAAAAACAAAATTGATCAAAAAGCTTGCAAAACGCGTACGTCAGGGTGGTATTGAGATTTTGATCCTAGCAACTTAGCAATGTACACCTCATACCTTTGTTTACAAGTTACGAAAAAAATATACAAGTCAACAAATTTGTAATTTTTGTTTTGTCGACTTGAAAAAATTGTTAAAAATGATTGTTTTATAAAGAATTTACGCCGCGCTGTCGTAGGAGAAGTTTTGGGTTACGACAATTTCCTTGACCGCTATAACATCCCCCTTACGTGCGCTACTCCCCGGCACGTCTTCCTGCACTGTGGCCTCCCATACACTCCCGTACGACCCAAAACCTATCATATATACGTACAAAACCAACATTTTCATTAAAATAAAATATAAAAATTAAAAGATAAAAAAGAAAAGTTTTTACCAATGCGCTTGCCAATGCGGAGGTTAAAATTGTCGACCGTAATCCGGACACCCATTTGCAACTCCATCTAGGTATACAAAAACATTTTTTCTTTTTGTAAAAACATAGCAAAACAAATGTTTTTATAAGTAGAACAGATATTGAAAAGTATTACATCGTCGCTCTGTTCGCATTCATCCATTTGGCGATCCTGCATGAACTGGTTACTGCCACCTATCCCCGCGAGCTATTGCAAAACACGTATAAAACAATACTTTTTAGTATGAAAAACAAACTTTTGTAAAAGATGAGATAACATTTTGTGGTGGAGAAGTTTTTACGGCGTCGGCTCCCATGGTGAGGGGATCGCGCCACAAGTCGTCTCGTGCAACGGGCATCTTTTTTACTCGTAAAAACTAATACTTTTTTGTTGGGGCGATCGCTCTTGGCAATCGTTGTGAGAATATGCTTAAAAAACTTGTGTACTACTTTTCCAAAATGTCAACTTGCCTTTTTAGATATTGTCAATCAAATCAAACTATTTTTTAGTGTTGGTAAATTTATTGGTCAGTAAATTTTCAAATCAATGCTGGTATTTGGCATATTATATCAAAAGGTCGGGGAATTTAAATCTATTAAAGAAGATTTTCTACAGAAAAAATATTTTGTAAGTTTTGCGGTTGTTGTCGAGTAAAGTTAATCCATCCAAAGCGGCGTGATGTCAATATATATCTGCACAATTGTAGTTCTGTGTCAACGCCGAAACAAACCAAATTCTTGTAATAAATAGTTTTTCAGAAAGTCAAAACAACTCATTCAAAAACTGTGTGTACATACGATCATCAGAACAAACTTTACACTAATGATGCCGTAATTCTTGTAATCGTAATTTGTATATTAATCAACCAAACTGTACAAATTTATCGCAAGATTGTTACCAAACGATAAGACAAAATTCCGCCGCCGAATTTTTTCTTCAAAACCAATAATCAAACTATGTACATCAAAAAAGATACGATTTACATAAAAATCAGAAGATGAAATTCTGATCTCGCCGACAAACAATTTGTACTTCTTGCTTGTGCTGTGCTGTATGGTCTATTCTCTTATATACAATGGCATGTCAATCTAAATTATTTTCTGTATATACAATGTATGTGAATAAAAAAGAAAATGGTACGTAGTGAACAAACTAATGTCGCTTCACGTCTGTCACGTCAGCGAATTTATCACCACGAAACCTTATTATTTTCTAAGTGGTATCAATGTGTCGAAATGAACGTAAAAAAAATATTTTGTGTTGGTGGAAAATTTCAAAATTTGAATAATGTTTTGTAAACCAACTTTCTACAACATGTGATTAGTCGGCGGATAATTAATGCTTGTATTTTAATTGTTTTTTGTATAGTTTAGTGGTATGTGGTTCGGTGATTGGTTTGTTTTGACTAAATTGGATTTAACCTTACAAAAATATCATCCAGAGTATGAAAAAATCACCGCCGCATAGCCAAAAGTTTCGTTTCAACATTGTAATCGTTGATGTCAAAAAATAATACGTAATTTTTGGACCAGAAATTGGAATTTAAAGTCACGCCACAAACAAGACATTAGTGATTACTTTACTTACGCATAAAAGTTTGTTTTTAATGTCTGGTGAAGCAAACACAACACTGTCCCAACTGTTTTTTGCATGCGACACTTGACCAAAATGTGTTGTTTTTACGTGTTAACATTACTTTTCTGCGACGTTTTGACAACATTGTCTTGTTCGACAACAAAGCACAACCACAAGACAACAAAATTTATTGATGTGGAAATGATATTTTTCTGTCAAGAAAAAAGATGCAATGTCTCTACAACTTTCAAAATATTTATGTTTGAAAAATAATTAAAAAAAGATTTATAAATACACAAAATTAATACAAATCCTGTAAAATAATTTGTTGGTTTATCATTTTCAAATTTTTGGTTTTCATCATTCGTTTTTTGAAACGTCATTTTTAAAATGGTTAACATAGAATTTCTAAAACTACGGGAAAATAAGATAATAAAGAACGTTACGTTAGCGGAAGAAAGGAAATTAAAATTTATTTGTGTCACCTACTTTTTTGTTTTTTAATAACTTTTTTGAAATTTACAAAAAATGAAATTATTATTTTTGTGGTTGGTAATATTAGTGCAGCTATCACACGTATATATCCGCCTTTTCACTATCTGATTCTAGATCTTCAACTCGTGCTTCTAACCGCTCATCGACATCTGCCATTTTCTCAAACCTATCCTTCACCTCAGCCTCCATTAACTCTTGTTTTTCTCGCATATTTTCCATATCCTTCTTAAGCTGGAACACATCTTGTTGGAGGGTATCTAAGGTATCGGCGTGCTGTTGTGTCGCTGCCGTTATAATCTACAAAACACACATACAAAATTGAAAATTACAAAAAACAAAAAATCGTTTGCTTAATACAAAATTTTATTTTTCATTTTTGTAAAAATAAAAAAGTACGGCAATGAGGTCTTGGTATAGGACGCCCTTGTAGTTGACACCAGCATCGTCGGTTTGCGTAGTGTTTCTCACCACTTGCGGTAATACCTACCACACATAAACATTTCTTGTTAAACAACAAAACAATCAAAAAAACTAAAGGGTATTTCGAAAAATGCTTGTTTTGTAGTGGTTGTGTTACCTCTTCGAGGTCTTGGGCGATGAAACCAAAACGCTTGCCGTCAGCCCCCTTACGATAACTAGACAACAACAAATTTTTTTTTTTGCTGCATAATATCAACGTTTTTGTGTTGAAAATGTTGATCAAATTTTATAAAATGTTACTTGTAGGAGACGGGTTTCAACTCGCGGAGCACCCAGGCGGTGTCCATGCCGTCATCCATTCTGTACAACAAAAATATCCAATTTTTATTGTAAAAATAAACGAAAAATGTGGATGGGGAATGAAAAGGTACGCTTGGATGTTTTCTTTCAGGCGACGGTCGGAGGTCACGGCGGACGATTCGATATCCCATGTTCCGTGCAACGCTGTAAACAAAAACAAATATGTGAAAATGTAGGTGCATAGCGTGAAAACGTAAACAAAGTTTGAATTTTAAAGTGAATGTGTACTTCCGCCAATGGTGGAGCCGTCATATGACATGGTAAGCGCCTTCTTAAGCGTGCCACCGTCATCGGTTTGGAAGGTGAGCCGTGTTTGGAAACCGACTGTCGCTCCATGTGCGGATCCATCATGATCGTAAATCTAACATTGTATAAACAAAATATACACATTTGTATGATTATATCCTCAAAATTATACGTTGTATAAGAAATTTCGTTGTAGAGAAAAACGTACAGAAATGCTAGAGCCAAGGCGGGTGAAACTTCGCATAGACAGGGAAGACCCCATACAGAACGAGTCCGAATTCGAGAAAGCACTGAACAAAATCACAAAACATACATTTTAAAAAGACGAAAAATGTAAATTTGTACAAAAAGATTATTTTATATTTTGGAAATGGAAGTACTTAGCGCGGGTGAATGAGCGAATGGACAAGGAACTGCCAAGGTGCAAGAAATCGAAAATCGATGCCGTATTAGCTTGAACCCGACCCTGGGCAGAGAGCGTAGTACCGGTACGGACGAAGGAACGTACGGACATGGAACTGCCTAGATGCAAGAAATCAAGGATTGAGCAGCCGGATCCAAGGCGAGCAAGGCCCATCGCGGAGATGGCAGAGCCAAGTCGAGCCATTCCTCGTACGGAGAAAGTACTGCCTATGTGGGTGGAATCGAGCATTGACGCGGAAGAACCCATTTTGACCAAACCGAAGATAGACACTGCCGAGCCCATTCGAGAGAAAGAACGAGAAGACAACGCACTACCAAGGAACGTGGAATCGGCAATGGAAGTGACCGCACCGAAACGAGCTTCACCGGACGCTGAGATGGAAGCACCTGCCCGGACGAAAGAACGAACTGACAAAGTACTACCAATGTGAGCGTGGTCAAACACCGAAGTACTAGCGCCAAGGCGGGACATACCGACAACAGAAGCGGCGGAACCGAATCGGGCAAACGATCGGACGGAAAGAATGCTGCCGGCGTAGGAGGCATCGAGTACCGATAGCACAGACCCTACTCTAGTTAGACCGACAACGGATAGAGAAGAGCCAACCCTGCCTAATGATCGGATGGACATAGAACTACCGAGGTGCAAGAAATCAACCACAGAGGCCGAATGAATGGAACCAGTTCGGGCGATTCCAGTTACACTCAGGGAAGAACCGGCGCGAATGAAACTACGCAATGACAAAGAACTTCCCATGTGTAAGAAATCAAAGACAGTCATGGAGTTCAGACGTGCCTGGCTGGAGATGGACGCTACGGATCCTGCACGAACAAAAGATCGTACGGAGAGCGCGCTACCAACATGGGCCTGATCCAGCACAGAGAAGCTAGAACCGCAACGGGCCAAACCAGCGAAAGACACAGCAGAACCAAGCCTGGCGAAGGAACGGACAGAGAGGGAGCTACCAAAACCAACTTCATCAGCGATGCTGGATTTCTGGACGGATGCAATACCCATGACACTCAAACTTGATCCACATCTAACGAACCCCCGCACGGACAAAGAGCTGCCCAGGTGCAAGAAATCAAATATGGTCACCTTGTTTGGGAGGGTTGTTCCGGACACGCTGATAGTAGATCCGACGCGACAGAACGATCGCAAAGACAGAGAACTGCCGAGGTTGATGTAGTCCAAAATGGAGGCACTGGAACCGATTTCATTCTTGCCTGCAATGGAATGGGAACCAGCGATGCGGGCCTCGCCAGCAAGACTAATAGTGCTGCCTAATCTCACGAACGCTTTGATCGAGCAGGCACTGCCTAAAAAACACCTATCAGTGGCGGAGACTGTCTCACCAAGACGGGCGAAAGATCGCACAGAAATCGCGCTACCAAGGAATAACGAATCCAACACAGACATGCTGTCGCCAAGGCGGGCGGCGCCGGATGAACTGAAACTGCTGCCGAAACGAGCGAAGGCCCGTACGGACAGAGAGGAACCAAAATTCGAGGCATCATTGACACTTGTCGTACTACCGGACCACATAACTCCAGAAGCAGAAATAGTGGAACCACAACGGCTAAATGAACGCAAAGATAAGGAACTGCCTAGATGCAAGAAATCACACACGGACGTGGACGCAACCCTGACGACACTGTCAACCGACACAGAACTTCCAACACGCGAAAAAGATCGAAGGGAAAGTGCAGAGCCTAAATGAGCGTAGTCAACAAGAGATGCTGAGGCGCCAAAACGACTGACCCCACAAGCACTGAAGGAACTGCCTAAACGAGCAAAACCGCGGACGCTGAGGGTGGAGCCCAAGGATTGCTCTTGCTGAACGGACAACGCGCCTAGTACATCAACATCATCGTAGTACTGGGCAACTGACCCAATCCTTGAGAAAGTTCGAATGGATAGCGTGGAGCCCAACGTCGTGGCGTCGAAAACAGAACAGCAAGTTCCGAAATGGCTCATGCCAAAGATACTCACTCCAGAGCCTAGTCTGATCAGGGATCGAGAGCTCAGGGAACTGCCGAGGTGCAAGAAATCGAATATAGTGAGGGATCCTCCAACAGCGCCATTGCCACCAGCGGACACCGCTCCGGTGATGGTAGTGCTTCCTTCGATTGTGCCATCACCACCAACCTGCATGTGGCTAGCGGCGGAACATACAGCACCTACGCGCACAGACCCAAACGCAGAGAGTGCACTGCCTAACCGGGTGAAACTACGCACGGACAAACTACTTCCTACGTGGATCTCTGACAGAACAGAGCAGGCGGAGCCTAGGCGAGCCATGCCCACGACTGAGAAACCACTACCACACCTTGCAAAACCACGCATGGAGAGAGCCGACCCTAGCTGGGTGGCGTCGAGAACTGACGTAGACGAGCCAAATCGGCCGACGCCAAAAGCGGAAAGACCTGAGCCCATTCTGAAAAAGGAACGCATTGAGCAACATGAACCCACGGCAAAATGTTCTTGGATTGATGTGGATCCACCAATATTCAAGACGCCAACCGCTGAGACGGACGAACCTACACGGGAAAAGGCACGTACGGACGCACTAGATCCAACGTGAACACTGTCCAAAGATGATATTGCCGAACCAAAACGAGCCGTTCCAAACACACTGATAGCCGAACCGGTACGCAAGAAATTACGCACTGACAATCCAGAACCGAGACCAACAAAATCCAATGTCGAAAGGCTTGATGCGAATGTAGAAATGCCAAGAACAGACACAGAAGACCCCATACGACTATATGTGCGAACGGACAGGGAACTGCTGAAGTGCGTGAAATCGAGAATGCTGGCACTAGAGGCGAGACGAAGGCGGCCATACATAGACATACCACTGCCAAGCTTGTTGAAGGCACGGACGGTTAGACTACTAGCCAAAGCGACGTTATCCATGCAGGACAGATTACTTCCAAAACGAGAAGCACCAAGGACAGAGATACCAGAACCACAACGGCAGAAGGCTCGGATGGAGATGGTACTGCCCATGTTCACAAGGCTCATGACGGAGATCATACTTCCACAGCGAGTTTGGCCAAATACAGAAGCGGCATCACCCGCGCGGACAAAGGCCCTTGCAGATAATGACGATCCAAGAGTGAGGAAATCGAAAATACTCATTTGGGAACCAAACCGCGAGAGGCCGGACACAGAAATAGCACTGCCTAATCGCGCAAAAGAGCGGAAAGACGCTGCGGAGCCAAGGTTGACCACGTCAAGAACGGACACCTGCTCACCAATACGCGTCCATGCTTGTAGCGACAAAGAAGAACCAAGGGTGGCACAGTTCAACAAACTAAGCGAAGAGCCCAATCGTACAACATCAAAAATAGACATACCGGAACCAATCCTCATAAACGTACGTGTGCTAGCGCTAGACCCAATAGTAAGCTCACTGACCATGGAAAGGGAATCGCCAAGGCGAGCGGCGCCGATGCAGGATAACTGACCGCTGCCACTGACCCAACCGCGGATGGACAATGAAGATCCTAGAGTTGCATAGTCGAATACGGACGCCTTGCCTTGGGTTACAAAATTGCCGAACATAGATAAGCTTGAGCCCAGGCGCGAGAACGTTCTGATGGATAAAGAACTGCTAATGGTAATGAAATCCATAGTGGAGACGGACTTTCCTAGGCGAGCAAAAGATCGCATGGACAGACTGCTACCAATATGCGTTTCCCCAGTCGTAGTGAGCATGCCGCCAAAGCGAGAAAAATTTCGTACAGATAAACTGCTTCCCACATGACACTGCGCAGTTGTGGAAAGAGAATCACCAATACGCGCGAAGGCACGGACGGAAAGCGAACTTCCCGAATGGTAGAAACCCATGGTACTCATACTGGAACCAAACCTACTGTACGCGCGTACAGACATACTAGATCCAAGGTTCAAATAGTCAAACACCGTAATGGCACCGCCTGTCTTTTGTTTACCAGTAACACTAAAAGAATCGCCAACGCGGGTAAAACCAGCAATACTTGTAGCATCGCCGATTTGAGCAACACCAAAGCATGAGATAGACGACCCCACTCGTTGAAAGGCACGTACAGACAACGAAGAACCTACTGTGATAGAATCAAACGTAGACGTACTGGATCCCAATCTAGAGGTGCCAAAAGAAGAAATCGCCGCGCCAAATCTGCCAAAAGATCGTACCGACAAGGAGCTGCCCGTATGACCAAAACCACATGTAGAAATGGAACCGCCAGATCTTGTGAAAGAACGAATGGACAAAGAACTACCAAGAGCGATACAATCCATTGCAGAGCAAACACCCTCACCGGCTTGTAACGCTTGCGTAAGAGATAGCGTACCTCCCACTTGACCATTAGCCCTCACAGAAAGGTCTGTACCAACCCAAACATTCTCCTGGATAGACATACAACTGCCAATTCTTGTAAAATCCGCCATGCTAACTTGCCCGCCGACTTGTGCAGAACTATGTACGGATGCGCTGGAGCCTACCCTCATCCAACCTCTTAAGGAGAAGGCAGAGCCAATGTTAACGTAATCGTATACAGATGTAAAACCGGTAGACTCACTGATGGCCATTCCTCCCTTGATAGTAGTATGGCCACCAATAATCGTATTCTTGTCAACATCAAAATTATCGCCTAGTTTAACGTAATCTGTGATTGTACAGGTGGAACCGTATTCTGCAGCGCCGCGTACGGAAAGACTGCCTCCAAAATCAACATGGTCTCCTACGGACATGGTTGAGGAACCTACATACCTGCCAAGTGCGCTTACGCCACCGCCAGTGCGGACGAAACTCCTAACTGACATACTACTTCCTAGCGTTAGGAAATCAAAAACGGAAATGGAAGAACCAAACCGACTCAAGCCATATGATGATAAGGCACTGCCAAAGCGGGAGAATGAGCGTACGGACATACTGGAACCTAGATGGGCTTCACCGGAAGTAGACAGGTAGCCTTGCATGCAAGAGTCACTGTTGACTGAAAACGTAGAGCCAACGGCAGTATCACCTCGTACGGATAGAGAAGAAGAAAATGAACCAGCTCCCGTCATAGAACAGGAACTACCCATCCTTGCAAACGACCGCAGAGATAAGGTACTACCCATGTGCAAGAAATCTAGGATGGAAGAACCTCCGCCGATACGTGTTTTACCATATACTGAAGCAGCCCCACCGGAATTGGCGAATTCTCTTGCAGAAAAAGAGCCTGTAGAGGTATGGCCGAAGAGGGAGCAGGAATTACCAAAGCGGGCGTAGGATCGCATGGACAATGAGCTGCCTAAATGCAGGAAATCAAATACCGACCCACCGCCCGTCTTTGCCAAGCCGTATAAAGAACAGGAAGAGCCAAATTTTGCTACTGCGCGAACTGACAAAGAACTGCCCATATGTACGAAATCTACAACAGAAGACGCTCCGAAATTTCCAATGCCATGTAGGGAAAGGGCGGAACCCATTCTACCAAAGGCGCGTAAACTAAACGTACTCCCAAGTCTCGTCTCATCACCGATACTAGTGGTGCTCGACGTAATCACTCCCGCGAAGGTGGACACAGAATGGCCAAAACGCGAGAACGACCGCACAGATAGACTACTTCCTACATGTACATGCGCGATGACCGACGCTGCTCCAAAAACATTCCTGCCATATGTAGAAACACCACTTCCAGATCTGGCGAAACTTCTAATTGACAGCGATGACCCTAAAGCAAGGTGATCATGAGCGCTAAAGCCACCTAATTTATTATAAGACCTAATAGAAACCGAAGAGCCAATATTCCCACTGTCGAATATACTAAATGTACTGCCAAACCTTGCAGTTCCAAAAGTTGACAACGCACTGCCAAACCGGCAAAAAGATCTAACCGACGTACTGGATCCTACGGTGGCGAATTCTACTTGGGATAATGCACTTCCTATACGTGCAAAACTTCGGATGGAAAGGCTAGAACCCATACTGACGTAATCGAATACTGACAAGGAGGAGCCAAACCGTACTATACCGAATATAGATGCGGATGAACCAAGCCGAGCGAAGGATCGCGTAGACAGGGAAGATCCACTAGACACCATCCCGAATGTTGATACGGCGCCACCTACTCTAGCGAAGGATTTAAGCGACAGGCTAGACCCACCGGACGCAGCGTCAAATAACGACATCGTACTACCAAATCGGGATAGACCAAAGGCTGATATACTAGAGCCTAGGCGCCCAAAAGACCGCATACTAAGAGAGGATCCTAAATGTGAGTAGTCTACCAAACTTGAACCTCCTAACCTTGCTATATTCCGTAGGGACAAACCGTTTCCTGCGTTGACGTAATCGAAAATCGACATGCTAGAGCCGAATCTACTCATACCAGATACTGAAAGAGAACTTCCCATACGAGCGAAAGACCGTAGGGATAGAGAACTACCTATATGGCTAAAATCGAACAGCGACATGCCCCCTCTAAACACTGACCTGTCTGTAACCTAAAAACAAAACAAATATTTTCAAAACATTTTCTTTTACAAAATGTCAAAAACGTTTGATTTTTGTTGAAATTTGTAGTAAATAATTTATAAAATGTTGAAAATTAAAAAGTACAGAAAGGCAATCAGTAATCTGAACGTAACTATGGATGGACATAGTGGCCGGTCGCAGCCCTTGCACATCTTCCGATACAAAAACCTAACGACAAAAAGTTTGTTTAACAATTTTTGTACTATAAAAACGTATATAAACAAGAAAAATATGTAAAAATCAACGTACGACATGCGGCTGGCGGTCGGGACTAGGGCCGTAGATCTGATTAATCCGGAAAAAACCATCATGTTCTAGAGAGAGGGACCACTTTTTCGTCGTGCTACAAAAAATTGAACAAAATCAACAATTTCAACAAAATAATACGTAAAAATTTAAAAAACGTTTGTAAGGTAGTCAAAATGATATATACTCTTTGGCGAAGAATAAGCGGGCGTGTGTTCTATTAATGCCATCTAACTGGACGGGCACCATAGCCGCGATTACTCCTTGCTGATTGATGACCCACCATGACGACACCTCTCGTATCAAAAACGACCCCCATATCAAAAACCTAAAAACCATCGCAAAACATAACATATTCATGACAAAAATATTTTTGAATGTACGATTCGTACTTCAAACTTTTTTTTTGTTTAAAATTTTGAAGTTTTGATTTTTGTTGGAAAAATTACAGATTCAAAAATGGAGGCCACTTCCGTATCCTGGCCATAGCTTGTGACAAAACTATACAATTGTGTTGTTTTACTACTGCTCTATGGGGAAATACGTTTCGTTATATGTTAATGTCTGTCATTTAGTTTTGCGTTTATGCTTACAATAAGGATAGAATTTTGATAGAGATTCAATAAAAAAAATATTAAAATGATTCAGTAAAGTTTTGGGAAAAAATTAAACAATAAAATAGACTTCGAATCAAAATTTAGCCGAATTCAAAACAAAAATTTGAAAACAGAAAAGAAAAAAATGAAAACAGAAATTAGCAATGGAAATCAAACAGGAAATTTACCATTTTGTGTCATTCAAATTGTTTTACGTTGTGCCGGTTTATTGGGGTGCAAAGGGAGAAATAACATCAATTATTAGTCATAGTAATATTTTATTAAAAAATTACACGCTTTAGCATTTGTATCATGTCTTATGCTCATCACGCGGTTTTGGTACCGTTTCATTAACTTAGTTAGGGGCAATTCTCAATTTTGAAACTTTCTTTCTCACAAAAATTTCTTACTTCTCACATCACCAACATTTCGATTTTACCTTTTGAATTTTCAAACTTCACAAATATGAAAATTTGTAATTTCAAAAGCTTCAAGAAACTGGCGTGAAATCTGGTTTCTTATGTACAAAAGTAATCCGCAACAAACGATGCCGCTCAAGTCGGAATAGTCTTTGTAGATCTGATGGCGCGCGAGATTTTCCCGACATAATATCCGCTAGTACCAACGCAGATCCACACCCAAACCTATAAACAAATTTGAACATTTTCAATTTGTCAAATGGAAAAATTCAAATAATCATAGAAAACATGTTGAAATGATATGGTTTTTGAAGAAAAAAAGTACCGCCAGCCATGCCCGTGACCGCAGTTGATGAATAAATTATGGTACCGCGTGCTCGACACTATAGGCATATCATCCGGTGACCATGGACCACACCCCACATGCACCTTCGCCTTGTCAATCTCTTCGGCTAAATACTTGTTAATATCATCGTCTTTTTGTGTATCTATCATAATAGATTTGACGTCTTCTCTTAGTTTGTCTACGCAAGTTTGAGTAGGGGGTTCGTCCTTCGCAAATAACGTAGGTTTTGTGAATTCGGCCGCAGATACAAATCTCATTTTTCCGTCGTATTTGTCGAAGATCCATGACATAACGCCGTTGGGCCAGCAAATCATTGGTGATTTTGGTAATTTCTCTTGAGGTATGTTGTTTAGTGTGAGGGCGTAACCTCTTGCGGAGTAGACAGGACAATGTACACCTACATCGTGGAGTAGTGGGACGGATGCGGCCCCCATGCATATTACAATTTGATCATAACCAAAATACCGCCTGCGATTTTTCAGCCTTACGCCAGAAACTCTGTCCCACGTACCATCTAGTTCAATAGCCTCAATCTGTGCGTTTTGTACGAAGATCACGTCATATTTTTCCTGACATATCTTGGCTAGTTGACGAGTAAACATACCGCAATCCCATACATACGATTTGCCGGTAGCTACATCACGCCAGGTAGGGTGGTCTCGTTCCACATGTTCAAAAGGCCCAACGCCATTTTCCGTCAAACTAGTGTTTGTAACTTCCTTACCCTCTTCGTCAAGAATGCTCTTTGCGTTTATAAAACTGACGTCTGTTTTTTCTGGAAAAGGAATATCCTCCCTTTGTGCTATATCCATGGTAGTTTTTAGGAAAAAGCCATCCTCATCGCGGATACATCTTTTTGATGCATCTTGTCTACTTGTTATTGCTAAGGTACGTAGGGCGCGTACTAACCACCGGTACCAAAAGCGGTCGTAGAATGCCGAATCTGTGACTAAAAACGGCGAGGTTGTACCATCGCCTTTGCCTAATACGTTATTTACCGTCTTTTTAAGGCAATCAGATATGTAAGAGCGGCGTAGCATCAAACCATTTTCGTCTAGAAAGAAACATCCCGCCGCGTCACTACTCCCCTGACCTGGTTTTTCCCTAGTGTCAAGTACGGTAACAGCAAATCCATCCCTAGCCAGAAAATACGCCGTAGCCACACCACTTATACCAGCACCACATATTAATACACTATTTTCATGACGTTTCTTCGGCCCACGATTTGGACAATCAAATTTCGTTTTCTCCAGCACATCCCAAATCACGTAACCTGCTAACGTGGCTGTGGGTATTCCTATAACTACCTTCACACCGCGCCATACATTCCTCTGCCAGCCCATTTCTTACCCAAATCACTACTAGTAAATAAACTAATTCTGTACAACTTCTTCAAATACAACTTCATACAACTTCAAAATTGAAAATTTCGATGTTTTGTAAATAGATATACAAACGATAAGCATGAACCAGTTATACAACGCACAACAACGAATTCATTCAATTTGTAAAACATGTACGTGTTTGGATCATATCTACTATCTTACTTGTTCATATGGGTTTATCGAAGGCCGTTAAAAAATCTAATGTACGGGGATCCAGGTAATCGCTGGAAAAATAGGTAGAAGTAGGAGTTGTATTACATACAGCACGCGATTCTTACTTCTACATGGGCCAAGTATATAAAAAACAGGAATAGGTATAATATCTTTTTTCTGTACAACGCGCATTCTTTTGCGCATTCGTTAACAGATAAGTTGTTGTTTTCAGTTTGTAAAAATTCCCCCACGGGGAATCGAACCCCGGTCTCAAGAGTGAGAGTCTTGTATCCTAACCAACTAGACTATAGGGGAGTTGTTGTGCCATGTTGGAGACGCTGTTCAAACGTTCATGGCAGACGGCTGGTATCTCTTATCCACGCTCTGTTACACATAAAAACAAACTTTTTATACACTTTTTTACTAATACAAAACGTTTCAAAAAAGAGAAAATGTGTGCTGTAATAGTAGTACAAGCTGTACCATGCCACTCCCGCTGGTCTTTTCTGGCGAAACTTGACTCATATTACTTGCTTGAACAAAACATGCAAAAATTAACATCCAAAAATAAGATCTTTACCGTAAAACAAAATGATTTTTTGGAAAAATTGATCAAAAATGTAAGAAATTACAAGGTTGGCGGTGTAATATGCCAGCCGTATCTTCATGTAACCTTCTAGCAGCACCCTTCCTGGCCTGGGATTTTTTTTCTGCTTCCTTCATCGCAGCGGCTGAAATCGTGGGTCCGTGGGCCACCGTACCTCAACAATACACAAAAAGCATTAAAAACGTAACCAAAATTTAAAAAACATGGAAGACTGTGTAAAAAAAAAGGTTAGTTACCGCCGCTCTTCTTGCTGGAACTCCTATCTTCGCTTTGGTCGCTAGATTCTATTTCTATCCCACTTTTGTTAACACCAGGACGTGCCGATAGCACATCTTCTACGAAGGTCACAGCAGAATGAACATTATGGAAAAAATGCAATTCCTCCCAGTCTAACGTTCTTGTGAGTAAATCCTCTACTTGCTTGTTACATCCGGAGAATACGCATATAAAGTTAACCTCTTTTTCTACGGCCTGTGCTATCGCATTTGTCAAGACCTTTTCTAATTGTTGTGCGGCTGTTACGTCCATACTCCTAACACCGCTCATATGTAGTACTAACCCAACTCCACAAGAGCCATTTTTGAAATTTGTTTCTTCGCGGATTCTATCACTGAACCTATGTGCATTCGCAAACCATAGGCTAGCCTCAAACTTTAATACCTTTACATTTGATGGTCTACGTTCATGTTCGTCTTCTATTGCTTCATATTGCAGTGTTCCTACGGTCCTTTGTAACTCTTGTACCCTTGCTTGCGTAGATTGGTATATAAAACCTGCTAGCGACATACTTATAGCCACCAACATACCATGAAGTACACCAAGGAAACATGTTAGAAAAAAAGCCGTGGATAACGCTAACAACTCCCAGTACCCATGATAGCCAAAAGACGCTAATTTTATGACTGTGGCGAAATCGACCAACGACATAACGGCAATGAATAAAAACACATTAATTATAGGTTGTGGCAACATTGACAACAAATCCCCCATAAAAATGATGATTAGTAGAGATATAAAGACGGATAGGATTTGGGACACTTGGCTGTGGGCAGAACGGTTTAGAGAAGATCTGCTAAATCCTCCGGCTACAGCAAAAGAACCAAACACGCCTCCACAAATATTTGCCAACCCAACTGCCACTAACTCACTAGTAGCACCAGTGTCATAATCGTGCATATCAGCGAATAAACTAACATTCGCCATGTGTTCTATAAGACTGACCACCGCTAGTACGAAAAGGCTTTGCACAAATTCTCCCCAGTGTATTTCAGATTTCGGTGTTGGCCAGACTGGCTCTGGGAAGGATTTTGGTATATACCCTACTACGTCAACATCTATGCATACCCCCTCGCCTTTTGACGCATGTAAAACATACTCATTTAACCTTCTTTCTGCCGTGCCATTAGTAATTGTAACATTCTCAAAAACATCAGTAATGTTGGATGTTATGTTTGATACATCTTCTAGAACAGTTTCTGGGATGGGAGCAAATTCGTGTCGGGCTTGCCAATCGCAAATTATCCCACCTGTTATTAGTCCAACTATCATAAGTACAAGCATGGGTTGTATCCATAGTACAAACCAAGCAGGGAACATAAAACGTCTTAACCAAACCGATTTTATTTGCCTAAACCAGTCTTTCTTCTTCCTTGCTAGCATTAAAAACACCATTAGTGCTATGGAAAGAACAGAAATCATTAACGTACGTATTTTCGTATGTTCAATTTGCTCTATCATACGTATTATAACTTCATGGAGTAAAGGCGATTTCTGTATAGATACACCAAGGAATGCTTTTAACGTACTTGCTGCTGCAATTAAGGCACTGGCAGATATAAATCCTGAAAGGACAGGTTTTGAAATAAAACGTACTAGAAATCCTAGCTGCAACACACCCATGGTAAGAATAACAACGCCTAACCCTATTGTGTATAATAAGACGAACGACATTCTTTCATTCATCTTCTCCTCTCCCTCTAAACCAAGGCTTGTATCCATTTGCTCGTCTACTATAGTAGCTAATAACATGATAGGCACCGATTGCGGAGACATGGTAACTTGCCGGCTGGAACATATCAAAGCGTACACAAAACAAGGTACGTACAATGTTGGTATGCCTTCTGCGACAGGTACATCGAGTAGGGCTGCGTAGGACATAGCTTTGGGAATGCCTGCAAACGAAATAATCAATGCCGCAAGAAGATCGTCTAAAAAATTACCCTTCTTATATCCGCTTGTCAGTGACATATACAACCCAAAACAGCCTGAATTTTGATACGTATGCCAAATTTTCCCACGCAAAGACATTTGCTTAGTACGTTCCCTAATAGGGCTAGGAGAGGTATGGCGAGATTTAACAACCTCTTCTATAAGTAGCTCTTTGTCACGTAAAATGCCATCTATTTGGGCTCGTGCCTCTTTTCTATCCTGGGGCGTAAGATCGTTCTTCGCATTATCAAAAGATTCCATAACTTTTTTATCATGCTCTTTTTCTTTCTTCAACCACCCCATAAGCCCCTTTATATTCATGCTAGGCCGGTTGTCACCACTCTTCCTTACATAAATAGCATGGTTTCGACTTTCTTTAGAAGAACCAGAATGTGATGAGGTATCCAATTTTCCAGATACGTCTATACCTACATGACCGCCACTATCCGTAGTATTTAGGTTTCTATCTGTAGAATGAGAACGGCTTACAGGTGTGTCGGCGGCATATTCAACAGGCCGTAAAAACATCCCAAACTGCGTATCTACAAACGGCATGACTTTCATTAGTACAGGACTGCATTTCTTGATTTTGTCGTGTTTCTTAATGATCTTGAAGAAGCCTGTATAATTTGTAGAAGCGAACGCCCTCAACTGCGCTACTAAACTACCTTACAGATTTTTAGACAACCAACATACTTACAAAAAATGAATCAAAATGTGTGTTTGTGTTTTCGTATATGTTTTTTTGTTTTTTTTTTTAAGTAAAAACACCTGATAATTCTTGTAAACTCATCATGTCTCGAATGTCCTCCTGATTAAAATCCGTATCGCCCCGAATTTTGTTTTCTAGCCTCCGTACCATGCGCATGTTCTGGCTTACTGTATGCTGTACTGCTATCATACTGTCACTAATTCGTATAGCCTCTGCTTTTAGTTTTCGAACAAAAATCTGATCTATAAAGTCTATGTCCTGACGCAATTTATCTAGGGTGGTGTTGATTTCTAAGCCCTCCCCGTCCTCCGGCCATTTCCAAAAACTTGACGAGAGCCTAGAATGCACCGCGTTAACAATTTGTACCTCCTCGTCAACTTTTAGACTTTCAGCCAGTTCTAGTAACGACTTAAACTCATCATAATGCAGATAATCTGTTAGTATCTTTTCCCCTACCTTTTATCCAAAACAAAATTTAAATCGTTTAGAGTCGTTAGATTTTGTGGCTTTCGTTTTTATGTTAAAAAATGTACCGAGTCTAATTTGTCTTTGGATGCGACCTGTTTGAGGGTATCACCGAACTTCACCATGGCGGAATATTTTTTCAAAACTGAAAATAACTGGTATATAAAATGGTGTATTATGTTACGTTTATCTTTATAATACGCTTAGTGTACTGTACTGTAACAACGTTTTTGACCTTTTGACATTTTCATTTTGTTAATCGACAGAAGATAGGTGTCTACGGTTTCTCCAATGTAACCACACAATGTATATGCATGTTCCTTTCCTAATTATATATCAATGGTGTTTACTACCGGTTTTAGAAAATCATGTTTTAAAAAGTCTTTAGTTCGATTCGATCGGAACTTTTACCTTTCCTACAACAATACAATTTTTAGCTACTACAAGGTAACTAGTGATCTACTTTATATGTTCTTGATTTTTGTGTGTTAAAGATTGTAAATTTAAAGATCATATGTATGATACATTATGCGATAAAGAATTTTTTGTGTGTATGTGTATGATTGCTAGGCGTAAGAGAGTAGGGACACGCCACGTAATGCGCATAGTGCTGGGTGTAATTGCGTTCTCACCAACACAATCTATTTTTTGTTGTTACAAAAGTTTGAAAGACAAAAATGAAAATATATGTAAATATATTTGAAATTGAAATGAAAAACTGTTTGGTCGTACGGCAGCAGGTGGGGCAAGGAGGTCGGCACCACCGAGATCCCTAGAACATACTCTCAGTGGACACTCATACCAGTACCCATCCCACTCGCCGTTATTTGTTGTGGACGACCGCTTGCCAATGCTACCCGGCACCGAAATGGTAGTCCCGCTATTCTTTCTAGACATAGTGTTTAACGGCGTAGAGAGCGTATTTGTCGACGGCCCTGCTAGGCGCTGTTCTAGTTTGGAATTACGTTTTGGTGCGTTAGCTTTATCTACTTGTGCTGGGGTAGCGTAATTTGGCTTACCCTTTACAGCTACTAACGTCATTGCTGGAAGTTGTGACTTAAAACTTGATATGATACGGTTAAAACGGTACTTTTCTTTTTCCCCTTGGTTATCTTGTCCGGGCGCAGGGGGGTTTGTATTCCATGACGAAATTTGTTGATCCCTTGGTACATGCGTAGAAATGCACGATTTTGTTATATTCCAAGCTGCACCTATAAGTACTAAATCTGTAACTAACAGCTTTGAACTTTGCTGTTCGCTAGTATTTGGTAATTCTAAACGCAAATGGAAATCAGTATCTAATGACCTAGACATGGCTACAGCATTTTGACTACCCCGTCGTAAAGGACCCAGCCCCGGCGTTGAAGGCGGAGAAGATTTTTCCCCTGTCAATTCTGTTTCATCCATGTTAAACAAACTACCGTAACTGCTGAAAAACGCTTTTATATCACGTACACTACCTACGCGGAAGGGTAAAGACGGTTCGCCAACCTGTTGATCCTTCCAATTTGTAAGAAATAATACATGTGCTTCAAGGGACCTAACCCAGGAAGAGAGGGACCTAACACCAACTCCTCCGCCCGATCCCCCACCGCCAAACCAAATGGCCCTGGCGCGGGACACAGCCATATAAACCCTATGTGTAGTGGCATCCCAGTGTACATCTCCCATTAATGCATGATAGCAGGATGACATTTCCATACGTGCACCTTGCAGACGACGCGCGCATGCGGCTAATTCGAGACGTAACCAAAAAGGCGAATTTGATGAAAGAGTGGACAATGTACCTGCTACTCTGGCTAACAAATCCCCTACCTTTGCTGATAATTGTCCTAGTGTTTCTTTAACTTGTCGCTCGTTTTTGGTTTTGGCTGCAGATAAAAATGCCGCCCGCATTTGATGTAACGCTGAGTAAAACACCCATAGGCTAGCTTTGGATACGATTTCTTTCATGACCCATTCTTGGGTGCACCATTCGTCGAGAGAATCAATTTCCGGTATACTACCAACTTTTTGAAGTATCCCTGCCATATGCCTTAATGTGGAAATTAACCCCTCATCACGTAATGATACACTCCTTGCTGTAAAGAATGGATGCGCGTAGGATAAATAATTTAACACCCTTACTATAACTGGCGATAGGCACATACCAGAACCTGCATCGGATTCAAAAATGTCAGTTATATGTGATTCGGCCCGTGCCCCTTGGCGCGTACGTACCTTCTTGGTGAGTTTTCTATCGGACATGGCGAAATTTGAGGGGCGGTGTGTGTCGGTTGTGGAAGGGCGGGCGAAAGACATTCTCCCGCCCGAAGAAGATAAACCTGGCCCCCCATCACTATCGGACGATGAATCCGAATCGTCTGCGTTTATTGCTACAGCAGGCATGATCCCAAAGAACCCACTTACATTTTGAATACATACACACCGTCTTAAAACATGTTCTGGAATTTCCTGGCTATCGCTGCTAGTAAACAGGATAAGGCGGGAGGATCCCTTTAAGGTATGGAGAACGGTCCCATCGGGCGCACGTACCTCTACAAAATCCTCACTCCCATGCCATTTAATGCGGTTTTGGCTGGCAAAAGCTTGGGGTGCCATAGATTTTCTTGCATTCCTCATAACATCTTGGGAAAAAGGGACTCTATGCATGGCTGCCAACAAACGTTCTAGATCTGCCAGGACACCTTCCGGCGCGTCGGCCAAATCAACCATTAGCCATGTATACCCATGTGCAAGCACCTCACAAACCCTATCCATAATTGGGCTACCTATCACTGGTGCAGCATCCACAGAACTCATCCTCCTCCCACCAATGGATGCCCTACCTAGCATACCGCCAATACTTGCCCTACCTATGCTTGCCCTTCCCATAGTAGACCGCCTTGGGCTGGAGGAACCCCTCCTGGCCATACTACCTCTCCGCGGACTACCCATACCAATACTCGCTCTCCCAGTTAGCGTGGGAGGTAATGCATCCGGCGACGCTTGCTGCGGTGCGGATGTGGCCAATGCCGATTCTTCTTCGAGTGTGACGTCTAAATGTGCAGCTAATGTCGTCATGATTACTGCCGCGTCGTGGGGAATCACCAACGGGACGTCCGGCGGTAGCAAACCAAGCCTGTCTGGCAAAGAAGAAGCTGTTTCATGTCTATCAGGAAATGCACTATCAACCCTAATACAAAACTCCTGCATAGCATCCTCCATGGACAAAATCTTCTTCTTTTCACTTAATACCTCGTACTTTTTTCCCTTGACCATAGATTTTCTAGCCCTTGGTTGTACAGGTACATCTTCTTCCTCCTGCATAGTGAATGTTTTTCGACCTGTTTCCGAATTTGAAGACGACGAAGAAGTAGAAGAAGAATCGCTGTCCGATTGGCTCTCATCTTCCAGTTCATCTTCGTATTCTTCGTCATACTCATCAGAATACATACTTTCACTGTCTGTATAGTCACTCAAATCACTACTATAATCATCAAAATCATAGTCTCTATCTGAATCTCCATTTTCACTACTACCAGATCTGTAGGAGTAATCGGATAACCGCCGATTGCCTGTATTAATACCTTTCATAGCAGAATTTGATAGCATGTCCCCTACTTGTTGTTTTACGTAGGAATGAGAATGGCCGTCATCATCATGTATGTTGATTTTGCGCTCGCCTTGAAATTCCTGCTCTCCCTGCATGATTGCAGACCATAATTCTCTAACGCGTTCGTCAGTATGTAAATGCGCTTCTAGATATAGAAAGGTACGCATCATGGCACAATGCCAAGGAGTCCCCACTGCATATATAAAACCTAGTAATTTATTAACTACTCTATGTAGTTGCTCTACGGATAACATAACGGATGTTGAATCTTTGGATGACGTTGTATCCGAATTTGAATCACTACTTGAACTCGAACTACTAGATTTTTCACCTTCTGTACCATCCATCTCTACTCTAAGTAAGATAGACAGTACAGATTGTAGTACACTTACACTAAATCCTCTAGGAACAGAAGACACACCTCCTGTGTTTCCTCCACCCCCTGGAAGTGCGCCAGCATCTTGGCATACGCCGCTGCTACCAGTGCCAGAATATCGTAAGGCTGCAAAATCTAGTAACGCACAATATATTACTGCCACTGTTCCTGCAACAGATTGATACCTTTCTGAAAAAGATAGTAGTAAACGATGTAGTTTTAAGGATTCGTCTGTTAGCCTTTCAGATAGTTCGTCAGCTTGTTTTGCTAATTCTTCCATCCTACGGAATAAATGTTGATTTAGTAGTACGGACTTGTTGTCGCATTTTTTATGAGCGTCCACAGCAGCTACAAGTTGTGTTTCTTGTTCCGCGGCAAGAGATAATACTACGGACATTTTGGTCTGCTGCCTTTTCAATTTTTTGCTTGGTTCTTCCTCGTCCTCCTTGTTTTCTTGCTTCTCTTGTTTGATATCATTGCCTGCATCCCCACTAGATACCTCTAACAGCGCCTCTTCTATCAACTGTAATTGTACACCTATTTGAGCTACTTTCTCCTGCATAAAAAATGCTGTAGCTAGTTTTTTCTCTTCACATATCCTTGCGAAAGATAGTACGAATGGATCTACAGGATGGACTGGTCTTACGTCCATACTTACCACGTGGCATACGGACCAGAATGGTAAGGGAAAGGCGCGGGTAGCTTCGCCCGTACCATGCCTACTCCCCCACAAGGAATTCCAAGGGCAATCCGGTACTAATACGTACAAGGCGAATCGTTGTCTTGGCGAAGGTAGGCCACATGCCATCTGATCTTCCCTCGAAAAATTAACAGGCTTAGATTGTATATGATGAAAGCCTGACCAAACGAGATCTCGTCTACCAGCTGTTGTATTTATGTTTTTGGGAGGGCGTAGGCGCCAATCTACACATACACTTCTCGGCCCGTCGCTATTACTGTCCTCAGCATTGCCTGTACTGCCTCTTAACCGTACGCAACGGTCTGCCATTTGTAATACTAACAATAACGCCTCTAGTACACCTTCCTTTAATGTTTTTGTAGTTTGTAAATCTAATATTAGTGGGCGGGATTGTGATAAGCATTTTTTCGCAGTATTTATAAGCTCTATGGCGGTACAATCGACGTTGAGTAGGACCGGTGAGGTGGATATATTTTCGTTCAATGATTTGGGCTTTGGGAGGGTGTGGCGGCGGACTAGCCATTCTCTTGCGAAGGAAAATGGATCATGTACTACCTATAGTGTGAAATTCAAAATTTCGTAGGAGCAAAGGAAAAAACAGCGAAAAACAATGATTTTGCCGTTTTTGGCGCTTTCATTTTAGGGTTTAGGATTTAAAAAATAGGTTTTAGGGTTTACGGATTTGGTTTTAGGGTTTACGGA
>JACLAD010006332.1_pt1 | contig 31854 bp, 16 predicted proteins | sample 8027901 | NCBI WGS metagenome assembly JACLAD01 (sample SAMN15725071, study PRJNA655200) | protist metagenome | isolation source: fluorescence activated cell sorting (FACS) single amplified genomes of... | place: Spain: Blaines Bay Microbial Observatory, Mediterranean Sea | collected 2016-07-05 | reverse complement strand
GAGTGAAAAGCGCGAGTTTCTGTCAAGACACGATATAAGCGTGCGAAATCCTGGTTGGTCGTTGGCGCCATTATTTGCTAAAGGCCTGACGGATTGGCTACAATCGCTTTGCTCCAACTCGGACTCTTTTTCCAGAATCACGTGTCACGCGCTGACAGAAAAGTATTCGGAGAATGGAGAAGAGTTCTTGTCGTCTTCGCGGCAAGGCGCGAAGTGTTCGTTAAACCCGCTGCGCTCTTTAATAGTGAACGACTTGTCGCTGCCGGAGTACTGTAGCAAGAGCTTGCGAACTCTGTATATCCGTCTTTTGGTGGATGGTGTGTTCAAGCAGCGCTTTGCGATCGCGTTTGCGGATGTTTACGGCCAAAGTTACCGGGCTCGATTGGAAAAGCCCAGCGAGCAGGACACGGCGTCGGAACGAGAGATGGAGACTGTGTTTGGGTTATCGGTGCAATTTTTGAATCGACCGAATCACGTAATTCTTTTGGTGCACAAGCATCGATTTCTGCATTCCATGCTGCAGTGTTTACAAACGACGATTCGGTCGACTTGTAAGCAAGATGCTTTTGGGCAAGAGTGCATCAGTCTCGAGAATGATGTATTTCGAAACCGAAAAACGAAATGTGTAGTAACGGATCTGACTTATGTGTTCAATACACCGGGGATATCAAGATATTTTCTCGCTGAAGACCCAGTGTTTTTGGAGATGTGGTTTGACATACTTGCTATGTCATATGGCATGCACAAACAGACACGGATTGTTGCCCCGAATGCGCCTGAGCGGGATCGCAATTGGATGTTTGCATTCAGTTTTGCTTTGTCTCTGCTTTCTCTATTTTCCGATATGACACGACACCTCATGTTTGGTGAGAGCTTGCCGACTGAAAACGGCCGCTTGGACGTTCTCACGCCAAGTGGGGAGAGCGAATCAGTGGAAATTGTTCTTCAAGATAAAGAAAACAATCACGGGGAGTGGTGTGTTGATCTTGTGACACGGTGTACTGTGCATACGTCCAAAATATTATCACAACAATCAGAACAAGTGGTACAGGTGGAATCATTGCTAGGAAAGCACGAGTTTATACCTTATGATGTGTTGAAGGGGCCTGTGACGTTTCATTGTCTACTACAACGCTTTTTTGCTCTTGTCCAGAGTCTTTGCGCCACGTCGACGTTTGACGAGCAAATCTTCGACCGTGTAATTGGTGTTTGCTCTGACGAATTTTGGATCCGCAGTATCCGTCAACCACTCAGCACTTTGATCTTGTGCGCTCAAAGTAATGCTGGGTTGTGGGTCCGCAATGAAGACGTATCTTCTCAAACATTGAATTATCAGGCCTTGGTGATGTCTGGACTTTTCAGTGACACCCAGGTTTTGCAGATGGCTGCAGCAAAGCTTGAGCCGAATGTATTTGTTGGGAATATAGTCCACGCGTTCGGACTAATTGATTGGTTACAGTTGGGAATTGCTAAAGGGGGGGGGCAAGAAGAAGATGAGAAGGACCAGCACCAGCAGCACCAGCAGCAGCAGCAGCAAGGACAGCAACAACAAGAACAACAAGAACGACGACGAGAGCCCCAACACGAACACTTTCTAGCGGAAATCCCACTAGCACCGATTACGAGCAATCCGAGCGTAGCCCAGGACTTTTTCTTCGATCGGGCTCTTCTGGATTGGGAACGAATACCCGAGGTGCCCATGGACCCTGAGGAGATTTCTCCATCGGCAAAGCAGCTCGAATTTCTCGGAGAATTCATGATTGAACTCCTTGGGGTAGTGTTTAACGAAATGCCGAGCCCTCCGCCTTTGGCACTCAAGGAAAGGCTTGGTACTGATGATATCAATCACCCAGAGATTAAGGCGGCAATCGAGGCGATGCTTCGGCGCGAAATCATCCATACTCTTGCGATCAAGCCCAGTACGATGAGTGTGATTAACGATTGCTGTGTCCATCTTCGGCAGCGTGGACTTCAGTTCGGTCCAGCAACTATTCGAAAGGTTCTTCAGCAAGTTGCTCAAGAAAAAACACCCTCCGACGGTATGGGACCAAAGTTATTTGATCTAAAGACAGAGTACTGGAAAGATTTCGACCCCCATTGGCCTAGGTTTACTAGTATCGATAAGGATCACGCACGAGAACGCTGGCTTAAATACCGCATCACCCCAGTAATCGGAGAGCCTTCTTTCCCGGGAGATGTGCGGAAAAAAGCCGGTGGGGTGTTGAGGGAACCTATACCTGCAACACCGATGCAACACGACATACACCCAGCATTCATCAAAGTTCGTCGACGTCTATTGATGTGCAAGGCTACCACTCTTGTCGTTCGCCATGCTTTGGTCAAAGTCGTTTCGACATCATCGGAGCAAGGGGGAAGCGGTGACGGGGACTCTTCGTCCTCTCTTCAAGGTACGTCTTTCTCAGAGAAAAGGCGCCAGTGTGTAGTAGGGGTGCGATTTCTCGGCAACATTCTGCACCTTTTCACATTGCAAATTCATCAAGTGCTGGCCGAAAAAGAAGGGGAGGAGAAAGAGCGTTTTTTCGAGTTGATTGTAGAAAAGTTCCATGATTTGAGCATTTTGGACTGTCTCATTGCCATGTGGTATAACAGTCCAGTGATCGATGAACCGAATCGGGAAAGTGTGAGGTGGCTGCTACATTCGCTTTATAAAATTGACTCAAAGTGCCGAAGCGTCGTGCGCAAGGCACACAAGTCCAGGAAAAAGTGGCTTCAAGCTGACAAGGAGAAACAATCACGGAAACGCAAGGCCCAACGTAATGCCATGAACTTGATGCGTAGAAACCAGCAACAGGCACTCAGCGCGTTCGCAGAACTTGATGATGATTTTGAGGGCAACCATGCCATTTTGGACAGAGAGGATGACGCCAAATCCGCCGAAAGTGACTCCAAAAAGCCAAAGGTGCTCTTTGAAGAAAACGACGACCATGGTGGAACTACTAGTGAAGCTTGGTATGGCCCCGAATGCGTTGTGTGCCACGAACGTCGCTCAGCGGCAGACGGACAGACAGTTTACATCGCATATTGTCACTCCAACGACGTCATGGTCCTTGAGAAAACAACAACCTTCGATAAAGGGTATTGCATGCTTTGGGAGCAGGACGACTCACGCCGTTGTTTCATTCAGCTTTGCGGGCACGCCATTCACGTTGATTGTCTCGCAACATATAGAACAGTCATTAGCCAAACCCAGAAGAAGAATATTGATTCCGAGAAGAATCAATTCCAATGTCCTTTGTGCAAGACTTTGTCCAATTTTCAGGTCCCGTGTGTTCCTGGAAGTGCTGTACGCTGGATCGAGAATGGGCCATCATCATCTTCTTCTTCCCCGCCTTCCACTCCCTCACTTTCCCATTGGTATCGAAATGTTTTTGAAGAGAATCGAAGCCTCTGTTTTAGTCTTTGCCAGCAACCAGGCTTTCAACCACTTGAGCCTCTCAAACAATCGTTGAACGATAGCCTGAGGTCAAACACACCCTTGTACACACACACTGCGACACCACGGCGCTTCACTGATATGGGACTGTTAGAGGATAGCAATAGTGGACCGTGTCCTGACGCAACACGCCTTGCACTAATACACTCTATGGCTTTCACCATGTACGCAGAAAACGAGTTTGCATATGTGAATGCTGCTCCAAATACCACGCCCGTTTTGTCATTACAAAAATTGAAGAGACTAGGCCATTTGTTCGGCCTTTGTCGTGCACTTTTGCTTGTAGATACTGTTCAAGGACTTTCATCGCTGAATGAATTGTTTGTGAAAAATTTGACATCTTCCAAAGCCAGCCGCGACCACATTGGCGTCTTGCACCAAAGCCCCGAGTTGCTCTTGGTTTTTGCCGCGCTAATTAATTGCAACAAAAACGAGATTTTGCAAGCAATACGCGCGTTGTATATATTGAAGCTGGTTCAAGCACTTTTCGAAGCAATTCGAGGGGATTCCAGTAATAGTATTGGTGCATGTACGAAGCCAAGCTCTAACGCTTCAGCCTCGGCAAGTCTTGACGGAGCCGATTCTTTACGAAGTTTTCTGCTTCAGACTTTTGTCAACAACAAGTTTGTCGACGTAGCCACGGATAGCGCCTGTTTGGTTGAATACGTTTCACGATCTATGTCGAGATTCTTGTCTTTATCTCGCATCATCCTGTCCGTCACGAGTAACAACACGCCCGTGGGAAATCTCTTACTAGGTTCTGCTGGCGATATATTCCCAGACCTCAACCATTTACCAACTCCTCGCCAGGTAGCTTCTGACGCTGCAATGTGCCAAGAGATTGTTTCTTGGATCAATCAATCCAAAAAGTGTACCCCAGCATGGACACCAAGAGCGATAACCGGCTTTTCTTCAGGTTTGACTGCATACCGCATACGGCCTATTGTCGCACTGGCACCGTCATACACTGAACAGTACATTGCTGTTCACGCAGGTATTTGTGAAACGTGTAAAGAGCCCGCGCATAATCGTGCTATTTGTCTCATATGCGGGGAAAATCTTCTTGCTGGAAGCAAGCACCCTAATCGAGTAGAATATACGCAACAAGATATTGGCCACTGCACCCGCCACACTTTGGAACGTCATAAAGGTGTTGGCATGATTCTTTTGTTTCGACGTGTCAACAGTGTACTTTTGATTAACGGCAGTTTTTCTGCATATTGGGGTGCTCTTTATGTCGATCAAAATGGCGATGACCAGCAAGTCGTACCGTCTCTGCCGATGTTTCTAGATACACAGCGTCTTTCAAAGCTCGAGCGCCTATGGGCTGCCCATGGTATTCCCGCTCAAGTTACTGCTCTCCGCACCTCCGCAAACGCCGTCATCATCCGAAATTATTACTAGCTATTCTGGCTCTAGCTAGAGCTAGCTAACTCTAGCTAGCTCTAGCTAGAGGGCGCCCTAAGTCGAGAGTGGAGCTATTTACTGTAGGTAAGATTTGTTTACACGATCTATTGATCTTTGATGAACGTTCCGTGCACAGCACGCTTTTCAATTAGGAAAAACTTGTTTTGTATGTTGTGACATACATACGATAGTGGAGAGCCGACAAATTTGTATCCGTTACAAAGCCTGCCAGAGTCCGAAGTCCGAGTCCGAGTCATCTATGTGCCATGTCATGTCATCAATTTACTCGATTTGCAAACCAATCTTCACCAATCCCTTGTTCCTAGGTAAATGAAACAACTTGAAAAGCGCATGAGCTATGCTCAGGCACAAGAAATTGAGTTACGGAAAGGGCGACATCAGAAAGCTCTTGACGGGATTAAAAAAGGAAAGAAAGAGTATAAAGAATGGAAAACTATTGATAATAAAAAGCCGAGAAGTCTTGCAATGGCTCATCGACGGAATCGGAGAGCCAAACGTGAACAAGAAGAAATCATGAAAGCACGAAAAATTCAACAAGATAACGAAAGATTGTTACAAAGAATGGCAGCTATTCTGAAAAGCAAAAACAAGACCATGGTTCGACCACCAAGGTCGAGGCCAGTATCCGCACAAACAAAATCTCGGCAAACTATTCAATCCAAAATAAGACGGGAAAACGCGCTTTTTGAAGAACGTTTACAGCAAATCAAGTCGGTCTTCAGTAATCAGGAATGGCAAGACTCGTTTGAGGCGAACCAAAGACACGTACGGAATTTGAGCATATTCAAAAGAGTCACTGAAGAGGGAGCTACAAAAAGCTCTTCATCGGCAAGACCGCCAAAACGGACGAAACAGAAATCGGCACAAAGCCGAGGGCATGGTACCCCCTCAATCCGCACTCAACGTATTAAGAAAAAATTTCAAAAAACCCAACGAAAACAGACGAAAAAAGTAAAGAAAATTATGCCACCCGAAGTTGTTCAGGAAGAAGCTCACAAGAAGGAAGCGAAAGAGATTCTGCAAAACCACATTGTAGTGAAGCGAGCATTAAAAATCGGGAAAAGTGAACTACTTGTACGTATTGCTTGGGTTGGGCTCCGCCGTGAAATAGAAATCAAGCTTTCTAGCAATCCTTGTTGCTCCGAAACTATATTTTGCCTTTTATCGCCACAGGTGAGAACAATCATTGAATGTTATACGCGCCTTATTAGCCACAAAGGAAGTATCCGCGACGTTCTCAACTTTTGTATTGACTCAATGTACCGTCATCCAGACGGTAATGGTATCGTTGTAGCAGCTGATAAATCAAGTGCCTTGGTGCCTTTGACTATTGAACGCATCGATAAAGTCGAGATTCTTCCTCAGGATCTTTCATGTCAGCAGAATCATGCCCCCGAAAATGTTGAAACTCTCAAAGAAAACTTACTAAACTTTACTTGCCCTCAGGGATTGACCTTCATCAGGTCTCAAGTCACCTGGATGAACGAAAACCGAACCATCGCCGTATGGGCGACAGATGAGGATCAAAAACAGTTCAGGTATAGTTTTCAAGCAGGGTTGACAAGGGCACATAATTCTACTGCACAGCGCTTTGAAGCAATTGATTTGGCCATGGTTTTATTTCAACAACTAGTTTTATTAAAATAGCTAAATTTATTAATTTTATTTAAGGTATTTCATAGTCTGGGTTCACAACTCCAGATTCCTTCAACCTCTTGAGGGCTTCTTGTCTCGCTAGCTCCCGCAGTTCATCCTCACTCAGGCCCTTCGGCGGTACAACAATGCCATCCCTAGATATGCCTTTCCCACTCCCCATATTATCATACCGCAACTTTCTTTCCTCGACTATTTGAGCATATTCTTCACTTTCCTTTTTCGCCTGTCTGCACTTGTAATATAGGAAGCAGCCAATGAATATTATGACAACAACACCGACGCATATGCCTGTGATAAGCAGGGCTTGATTATAATTATCCTTATTGTCTTTACCTGTCTCCTTCATTTGCAAGTGCTCATGGGCACTCGACGTCGAAGAGGAATCGAGCTTGTTGCTGGAAACAGCATTCTGTAAAGAGCCCGAGTTTCGTACCAATCTGACTCCTGTGATTCTACAGAACGAAAAAAAATTCGTCAAAAGAACTATTTGTAAAGCAGGTTCTACCCTTTTCCGTCTCCTACTTTTCTGCCACATCGGAATAAATTAATAACTAAAAACAAATCAAAACGCTCAACCTCGTTCAGTTCGTCATGCTAGAAGGACTCTTTGTTTTTTCAAAATGGATTTCACCTGATATTTCTTATTCACCCACTTACAGAGACAGATACACACACACACACACACACACACACACAGATAGAGTACGAGAAGAAGGTTCCTTATTTATTTGATCTTGTCTGTCTAATGATCCTTCAAGTACATATGTACAACAATTTGCCACCTTGAGATTGATCTCTTCGTTTTTTTTTCGTTTTTTCTCTTCGTTTTTTTTTGTCTCTTCGTTTTCTCAGAGTTTTCTCTTCGTTTCAAAAAACCGTGCTTGCTTCGACCGCAATATTCCAAATGGCTATTCAAAGATGGAATCTTTGACCAGGAATTGTTCGCATCACTGAATAAAGACCCTGAATTTGTTGAAGAAATGCTCTTCGTTTTCTCTTCGTTTTAAAAAACAGTGCTTGCTTCGACCGCAATATTCCAAATGGCTATTCAAAGATGGAATCTTTGACCAAGAATTGTTCGCATCACTGAATAAAGACCCTGAATTTGTTGAAGAAATGCTCAAGGTACCAGCGAATGCCATTCAAAGCTCTCAGCTTTGTTTTAATCGCAACATTCTCTTTTGCATCTCTATCGATTGTTGTTCTATGTATATGCTAAACTCATCCTGCTCAGGAGGGAATGGGCGGTCTACTTGATTGCACGATAATCTGGAGCACTCTTCCAATGATTGTCTCAAAACTTCGTTCTCTTGTTGCTGTTCTTTCAAACTCTCGGTTGCTTCCGCGAACTTTTTCTCCAAGTTCTCCATTTGCTTTCGTAACGTAGCTCCTCCAAGCTCTTCCTGCGCTAGTTTTTCTTGTAACCTTTGGTTCTTCTCTTGCACTAGTCTCGTTTCTTCCAACGATAATTCCAACTGTTGCACATGTTTCACATAGTTTAGTTTCTCTTGTTTTTCAACCCCAAGTTGAATATCAAGTTCAAGTTTTTGTGCAACGATTTGTCGACGATCTTCTTTCATTTCACGCAATAGTGTTGACAACATATCACATTTCTCCGTCGTGATTTGCGCTTGTTGGCTGGACCGTAACAGTTTCGTCTTTAAGTTTTCCGTTTCACTCAACAGTTGCGTCTTTACCTTTTCCATTTCACTTTCACGCGTACTCAATTTTTTCAGCAGCACATTAACTTGCTCCGACAGACCTCTATTCTCTTGCTCTAATTTGCATATTTCCGCCTTCAATTTTTCATTTTGTTCATGTGCTTCACCCGTTGCAAGCATTTGGATCCTCACCGCGCTTTCAAACTCTTGTAAACTCGGCCTTGTCTCAAGTTCCTTTTTTAATAAAATGATTTCATTTTCAAACTTTTCAACTTTTGAATCAAGTGAAGCACATTTACTCTCAAGTAAATTCTCGGTCGAAGATAAAAAATCATTTTCTCTCCGTAATGTCGTGATCAATTCTTCCACATCTTGTCCAACTTCAACTTGAACGTTTTCCATTGTGTCAGTTTTGCTTTTACTAGAGTTACTTCCTAACGCTTTTTGCGCTACCAGTCCTGGGTGGGTGTGTCGCGACTTGCTACCATTTCAAACCTGAAAGAGAGCAGTGCTCATTATACATGTACGTATACACATACACATGTGTATAGACGGGGGGGGAAGGAGGGCGCCGCCGACTCGGACTCGGTTCTCCTTCTTGTACCAAAGTTCTAACCGTTTGGCCGGGTCCATTCAAGTTGTCTTGTAACGTACGCAGTACACATGTGTGGGATAGTATTCCAGGTACCATACCTTTCCTTCGAAAGCCTCTGGACATACTTCTTACGCGCAATATGTAACACTCATGCGTGGAGAACAGTAGCGTGAGCCGGATGGCGAACCCTCGGAAATTGGCGAGGGACAGCTGACCAGTTCTCTCATGGTGTTGAAGAAATTTGACGAAACCTTTAAGAGCATTTAGAAAATCAAGTAAGTCAGGACTGCGTATGTGGCGAGAGAGAATTCAAGACATCCACTCATTTGTGAGCTTGGAACATGCTGGTCCAGCTGGACATTACGAGTACTCGTAAGGTCGCGCGCCCAGTTTTCTACACGTACTCATGAGAAGTTCTTGAAACTATGTAGCATTGTAGCGGGGAGCGACCAGGTCGCTCCCCGATTGTAGTCTGCCATTTGCGGAGAAGGTAGCACTGGCATCATGGAAAATTTCCATCAATCAGCTGGCACGTACACACCGCGCAGCCTTATTGCTTGTCACATAGCAAGTAAGCATAAGGAATTCTAACGTAAAGAACTTTACGGGACCTCGGCACGTGTGGAGTTGCCGCCAACGAAGATCCTTTTCAGGAAATTTTGAGCGTGTGGCCGTTCACGGCACCGCACCAAAAAAAAAAAAAAAGAATCAGAAAAGGAAAAAGGCAAAACAAAAACAAAAACAAACAGAAAAAAACAACAAAAAAAAGGAAAAAACAATGAAGTTCTTCAAGGCACTCTTAACTTCAGCATATCTGATTCAATCTGTGTTTGCAGAATGTGAACACGAAGAAGCTGTACCGTATATTCGCGTAATTATTACTGCACCAGGCGAGAACGATCCTAATTTTGCAGCAGTAAAAAATGCTTTCGAAGACGCAGCATCACGTTGGTCTGAAATCATCAAGACAGATCTGCCAGATATTACGCTTCGAAACAATGTTGATCTTTCGAACCGGTGTGGACAACAAGGTGCGGTACTTCAAGCTGGTGAAACAGTGGACAACGTCATCATCTTTGCCGAAGTAAGAAACATTGATGGTCCGGGTGGTATACTTGGCCAAGCTGGAGCATGCGTTTTTAATCGTGTGAACAACGTCCTCTTTCCTCGAGTTGGTTCTATGACATTCGATATCAATGATCTTGGGAGAAACTTTGACGCTGTAGTTTTGCACGAAATGGGCCACGTTCTCGGAATCGGTAACAACCAGTGGAGGCAAAATCTACGAGGAAGCAGGCAAGATCCTCGCTACGTCGGACAAGGTGGCTTTCAGGGATTTCAGGATTCCGGAGGTAGTGGTCAATTGGATGTCGAGAATGTAGGTGGTGGTGGTACCGCACTTGCTCATTGGCGCACTTCGTCACTTTCGGACGAATTGATGACCGGTTTCCTAAATAACCAAGAACAAAAGATTTCCAAGATTACCGTAGGCTCTTTGGCAGACCTTGGCTATGATGTGGATGACTCAAAGGCTGACAGTTTTGTCGTTCCTGGCGCTCGTCGACTAGAAGGAATCTCTCAAGAAGAGCATGATCATCAACACGCACGCAACCTTGAAGATGCTGATGCTTCTGAGTGGGAGGTGAACACCTGGCCTGATATCAGTAAAGAAGCAGCCTTCCTTGGCCCTGACGGTACATTCATTGCATCCACAGAGGATCTCAGTGAAAGTAACACAGGCTTGATTATTGGTTCAGGTTTAGGGGGTGCATTTGTCGCACTAACAGTCGCCGGCGCAATTGTGACCATCAGAAACAGACGTATGTCGAACGGAGGAGCTCAGGTGACTACTTCCAAGGCAATGTCGGCGAACGCGCGCTTCCCATCTTCCGGTTCTAGTGGTTACTCTTCTGCTTCATCTAAGAGCTCTCGCAGTCCACAAATGAAAAGTAACCGCTCCCCATCCCGGAACAATGGCCAAGGCCAAGGCCGACTTTACGTGTAGATCCCTTGGATCTCTATAGTCAATATTGAACACTATTTGAACACTATTTCTATTAATTACTAATTTATTTACTTTGAGCACTTTGGTTTGAAAAGAGGAAATTAAAATTGTCTTATTTCTTTTTACCTGCTAAAAGTTTCTTTCTAGCTTCAGCCTCTTTTTTCTTTTGTTCAGCTTGTTTCTTCTTGAACTCAATGTCGTCATCGTCTAGTGTTTTCTTCGACTTTTTCTTTTTGGCAGTCAAATTCGTACTTTTACCTCCTGCTCGTGGCATATTTAGAGTCTATTCTTTATAAATCGTTTTAACTACACAACCAAACCAAAACAACAGCAACCAAGAGTTAGTAAACAGCAAACCAATTTTTACAAAACCGTTCCGATTCTTCCTTATTTCGTTCAAACTCGTCACCCCTTCTCTTAAATCATGCCTTTTTTTATTTCGAGAATTCTTTATTATTCTTTAAAAAAAATTCAATACCATGTCCCTATCGAGCACAAATACTCCGTTCCAATGAATGAAGACTTACCTATCTTTTTATTTCCGATTTGTTTTTTTTATACACAATTTCGAATATTTTAAAAGACAGTATCCACGGTGCTCTCTTTCTTTCTGTCTGTCTGTCGAAAACTTTCGGCCCGGCCGATAGATCGGGTCCCTCCTTCAACATATATGAACATTAAATTCTAAAGGTTCACACATGTATGTGATCCGTTGGTATAAGAGCCAAGACTAGAGTAAACCGCACAGGTTTACTGTGCTCTCTTTCTGGACGGTTTAATCTTGTCTGGAAGGCCCCGAACATTCGACGAGCTACTCACATATGTGACAACGTTTCTTTTTTCGCGATGTATCTTATCCTATGGTATAGGAGACAATACTAGAGTAAACCATATAGTCTGTGAGCATTTAATGCAGGGCCCGCGGGTAACCTAAAGTTCTATACACAGTTTGATCTGGGGGCCGTGCCGTCCGGCCCTCTAACTATCTCACGTTCCTGAGAAAAATTCACACGATTTCAACATCATTAGATTTTACACAATAAAAAGCTTCAAAGCTTGAAATGAAGCCCACCCAGCCGGACCAAACATTAGCGTACCGAACAAAAAGGGTCCCACAATCATTTTCGAAATGTTCAAGTTGACTGCGTCAATTGCCATAGTGTACCCAACAAGCATATCAAAGGCCAAATAATGTAACCAGCAGCCATTAACAACTCGATCACTTCCAAGTCTAAAGATATTCCTGACTCCTTTCAACGTACTAAAACTCCCACCTTTTACACTTCCCCCTGTGATGAGAGAAAATGCATACAAGACTGCGATCGAACAAGCTGCACCTTTGATATACGTTTCAGTCAACTTACTTTCCGGAGCAAATCCCATAGCTAACCAGCCAGGCATAACAAGCATGTTGCTTATTTGAAATAGCATTTTTGCAGTGGCATCGATGCCAGTACCATCCTTTTTGTTACCCATTTTATTTTCAGTTTTGCGTTTTGCTTTGTGCAAACTGTCTCGCTTCGGTAGTATAAATTTTCAAGATCAACAGTGACGTGTACTTTTTTGAGTGATTGGTACCAATGTTGGTGAAGAGGTCTAGATAGCGAGTCAAGTTCGATACCGGCCGTGGACCGGGAGCTATTCGTCTCTAGCTAGCAAGAGCTAGTCTAGCTAGCTAGCTTATAAACCAAGTTGTGTGAACTCGTTCGTTTCGATGGTCTGTTCGGAATATCTTTTTCTTTTCGTTTTTTTTTTTGAACAAAAAAAAAAAAAAAAAAAAAATTTAAAAAAAAAAAAAAAAAGATTCAAACTTTCAAAATCGAAAAACTTGTCTTTGTTGTTGTTGACGTCTTTGCAAACGTTTAGGTTTGGTTCTAAGACTTTGTAAGATCCAACTAGAAAGGAAGGGACGAAAGAGAGTGAATTATTTGTTGATACTCGCGGAGAAAAGTCGGTTTAAAAAATTAAACTGGAGAGGAATTCTTTTTTAAAATTGAAGAGAAGAGAAGGAAGGAAGAGAGGGAGGGATAGAGAGCATGTCTAATCATGTTGTAATTCGTGATGGCATTTTGTTTGAAAAAGAATTTGACTACAATGATGAGAATGAAGATCTTTTTCGGCAAAATGGTGGTGCGCCTCCTCCTAGTCATCATGACCCACTCGCAAATTTTGGAAAGGTGATAGGAAACATTGGCAACATGGGCCAAAAATTTCGGGAAGACGAGGAAGACCAATCGGTTGACGGGCAAAAAAATTATCCGATCCCAAAACGAAAATTTTTAAAATGGGGTCGAAAGTCAGTGCACCTATTTGCAAATGGTAATTTAGTGCTGTCACCTCATCAAGGGAAACCGTCGCGAGGCTTTCGACTATTTTCAGTCGGACGCAAGCCGCATCCAGACATGGAAACAAGATATGACAGAACGCGTATCATCAGTCTTGATACGGCAGGCTTTAAACCTATAAAAGAGGACAAGCAATCGAATTTATTTCTAATACAAGTTGTCCCTGACCGCGAAACGAAAAAGGACACAATTGTGCTCGGTTTTGGGACCGAAAAGCTTGCTCGTGCATGGTTTCGAGATCTTTTGGGTGTTGCTGCTGTTTCACAAACATCGAAAAAGGTGAGCAAAGTTGGCCGGATTGAAGATACTCGGCCGCGTCGCTCTGACGTTGTTCGTGTAAGTCGTGCCTGGCTGCAGGCTTTTCACGAGCTAGGTGCTGATTTTAGCGATCTCCCTGAGCGAATGTGGAATATAGAGTCGTCACTGGAGTTCACAAGAGGTGATCCCGTCAAAGCTTATCGGATCTGGATAGATTTTTTTGCATATTTCCTCGAAGGGTCTAGAGAATATGGCAATAATGTTGCATTGTTCTGCAATTCCATTGAATCGCGTCGGATGACGAAATCTAGGTTGGGCCATTCTTCAATCAAAGTGCCTTTCGACATTGAGCAGAAGCTGCTGCATGAAGGTCCAGCAATCCATAAAGAATCACGTGTGTCAAGCGCAATATCTATGTATTATGATGCGACTGGTACTCTGCCTAATTTTCTAGCTAGACAAGAACTTCCGACGCTACAACTTTCCTGCGCAGTGATTTCTCAGAAAGAATTATTGCAAGTATCCGTTACCCCTGAGGAGAAGTCAAATATGGACCATAGTATACCTCTTTTGCGAATATTTTCAAACAACTTGTTTGAGCAGGCTGATCCTCAATTTCGTGAGTCGCTCCTGATCAGCCCTGAAGGCATCTTGAGTCACGTGCGTGTCCCCGTAAGCAACGGTAAGAATATTCAAGCCGCGTTGCTGAAGAATTCAGTTCGCTCTGGGGTTGGTACGGACCGCATAGATGTACCAAAGACGGGAATTAGGATTATATATTGTAGGTGGAGAGACTCTGTACCAGTAAATGAAGCAGTCAGTAGAGATGTTAATACGATCATCCGCGGCAATGTTCTCGTTCTCGCTAAACCAGAACCGGCATTTGTTTCATATGTCCAAGGCTTGAGTACCTCTTTGCGGCCAGAGTATGTGGTTTGTCGCACCGATCAATTCCGCAAATATTGTGCAGCTAGCGCCGAGCCTAGTACGGCCATAGACAATAAATCGGAGATAACACTGGATGTTATGCTGACATGTGTTGAAGCTGCAGCCCAGCACTGCCTTGAATGGGAGTCATTATTTGTGTTTCCACGGCAAGTCACGACGACGTTGCATGCTCATGGTGTCCCTGTATTGGCACGATCACTGCGTTCGTTTTTGAGTACAGCTCCAAAGGCTGTGGCCAAGTTAGTTGAAGCCGATCTTGCAATGTACTTATTTGGCGGAAATGTGCGTGGGGCAACTTTAGCATTGCTAAGTCGACGACAGGGAGACCAAAATGACCCTAATGCACAAATCGCGGCCCAAAAGGACACAATCCTCTCATGGTTAAGACTCTCGGGGCTCATGCCAACCGTGACAAGTATTTTGAATGAAACTGTATTTCGAAAAAAGAGCCTGAATGCAGTACACGAGGAACTAGACGAAAGTATTGTTGGTCTCGATACGTCGATGGCCTCGGTCGAAGGAGTGAGTCATTACGTCAACCAACTTTCTCGGGGCATCCATTTCACGAGGATCCAGGATGTGCCAGAGCAGTCGTTTCCGAAAGACCCAGTTTCCCCCTCCACGGGGCCCGCACGAATTGCTACAGTGCTGAATCATTCACAGTATGCATTTGAGCCTGAATCACGTATATCCAAGACGAGCAGTGTTCTACATGACGAAGAGGACGCTGCTTTGTACAAATCAATGGTGGCTGATATTTTTGGAAAAGGCAGGCTATCACAGCCTGACAGGACAAGTACGGCCAAGAAGCGACAAAATTCTGACATCGAAGCTTCTCCGTCAGCGACCAAGTGGTGGCATATCCAAAACATCGATGGGGAGGATGTCCATAAGCAACTCCAGCCTGCTATCGCGTGGCTACAAGTTGCTCTCGATCGTGTAGCAGATCAACGCCATGTTATGAAAAATCGACGGGCAAATGTCGATTTTAATGTTGTGCTAGATGCTGTGGACAGCGCTCATGACTGCCTACCAGAAACGGCCAGTTTGCAGCACGTGGCCTGTGCGATTTTCAAGGCTTGTCTCGTCGATGACTTACCGACCGTCCTATACGTGTTAGAGCTCTTGATTTTACTTGACAGATCAATCCCGTGCCACGGGGCTATCAGCAAACTGGTGCAGTGGTGTGTTCTCTCTGTTAAAAACGGGACAATCTTTGCAGACCCTCACTCTCTGGCGCTTCTTAATACTCTCAACAGGGCTCTCGCACCGGAGACGGGAAACAGGGTGCGATCAAGATCAGCATTGATCAAGCAACTCTTACTTTCCAACGATCCCATGTCTACGTTTGTATTTTCTTCGACCTTTCATCAAGTCCAAAACAATGTGGCGTCTTTGATTTATGCGGATCGAGGCCTATACAGGGACGAAAAGCGTGAACGTTACACCGTGCAGAGCATCAAATCTCTGGTCACTTCATCACAACGTTTATCCACATTTGTGAGTCGTGCTTTGGTCGATAAAAAGGAATCAGAAAGCCCGGCATCTGCCGTCGGTGAATCTGATGCGAGCCATTTTTTTCACGAAGAGGAGGAAACCGAGGCTGTCACTGTCGGTGCCGGAGGTATAGAAACGACGGAAAGTACACAGAGCCTCTTTCTTCTCAGGGGTTACATCACCGGTTTGTCTGACGCAGATGTTTTTGACATGCGCCAAAAAAATTATTCACCTGAACAAGGAGGGCCGGAGGGCTTTCAAAGCAGCTCCAATTTTCTGGACGACGCGGACTTTATCATACCAACATTTACCGAAAATATTTCTGAGAATAATGACTCGGCACAGACGAGTCGCTTTTCCCAGGTCACACTGCTGAGAAATTCCGTGATGCCCCATTCTATTGAAATTCGTGCTGTAAGTTGCGGTCATCGCCATTCGGCTATTCTCACGTCCGGCGGCGTGTTGCTGACGTTTGGTCACGGGGAGGGGGGGCGCCTTGGTCATGGAAACCAAAGGGACTGTCTTCAACCAACAGTTGTGGAAGCATTTGCCTCTCGTGGCATGGCCGTCAGTAGCGTAAGTTGCGGCTATGCTCACACCTTTGCAGTTGCCGAGGACTCGGGACAGCCTGGCGTTGCTTTTTCCTGGGGCTGGGGCGAGGCCGGACGCCTAGGCCAGGGTTTGGATGACGGCATCCAAACTCTACCCGGCCGAGTTGAAATGTATCAAGTCCCTGGCGCGGAAGATCCACTTTTTTGGGACCAAGTGGAAATTGTTGAGGTGGCGTGCGGCCAGGAACACTCCCTGTTGCGTGACGACAATGGAATGGTGTATAGTTGCGGGGAATTTGGAAGCGGCCGTCTGGGTGTTGGACCTTGCGAAGATTATCTATTATCCCCGCGGCGCATCACGGCCAACCTAGAAGACGAAAGTATTGTCAAGATTGTGGCCGGTAGCGTGCATTCCATGGCACTTACAAACTCTGGTGTGGTGTACTCTTGGGGTTTTGGGGAGGCCGGGGCCCTAGGGCATGGCGACTTGATGGACAGGAATGAACCAAAACGAATTGCGTTATTGCAGGACAGCAGATTCATCGTTGATATTGGTTGCGGCTCGTATCATAGTGTTGCTGTTGATAGGAAGGGCAAAGTTTGGTGTTGGGGCGATTATTCATGTGGACAACTTGGTATCTCAGTCACTGAGCCGGGCGAAAACGCTTTTCCTCGAATGGTGCACATGCCCTATGGAGAAGGTAGCGAGGCTATCCACATACTCGGGGTCAGCTGTGGCACAAACATGACACTTGCATTCGATCATAGGGGTCGCGCTTTTCACTGGGGACATCCAGAAGGTTTCCAAAATACCAACAATCACGACAGCGGGCCTATCATGGCCGCTTCGAGTGAGCACATACCGAAAAACTTCTACCCGTCTCTGGTCGGCCTCGGTTCGCACCTTGCCATCATGTGCTTTCAACGCAAAATTTTTCGGCAACCGCTTGACGACGTATTACTTCAGCCCCTGGAGAGAACATTCACCATGATGGATTTGGGCGAATCATCAGAAGGTGTGTTAACAGGTTCTAGCCGTGAGTCGTCATTCTTAGTCCCATCGCCCCGTGAAAGTGGCAGTATCGGGGAGACCTTTAAGCACAAGCGTCCTTCCAAGATCAACGGCACTCAAACTCAAAGTTCAATGTCTTCACGCGGGGAAACATATCGGACTTATTTTGCCGGTACCCTTTCTTTAGATTCCGCTTTTGAGCAAATCACGCAGGAACAATTCAGACTCTACCATGACTATGAAAATTTCAGGATCAACTGCCCAGGTAGTGTAGCGGATGCGGTCAAAGAGGCTTCAGCAAAAAAGACTTTGGAAAGCCATGCTAAAAGAAGGCAAGAGTTTGTACCGTTTTTATTAGATGCTATGAACGGCCTGGAAATCCAACATGCTGCTGGTTCTTGGCCTAGTTGGACCTTTGTGGACTCGAATGAACAGCTCTTAGAGTGGGGTCTGGAGAACAACCAAGTTAAGGTTAACTGGCACTTGCAGAATAACTTGGGATCTGACCAAGTACAAAAGGCTGATAGCAAACAGGGCTCATCGTACAAGTGGACGTCTGTTGCCACGACCGACTCTGGCGCATGGAAGGCTGCCATCATAAAGCACAAAAGCCAGCCTTCTTTGCCTTGCACCAATATGCTCGTTTGGAGGGGTGACGACCCAAACAAGGAACTGAAGCGAAGAAGAGACGTTCTTTTTTCTTCCTTCAAGTCCACGCCTGCAGAAAACGCAGAAACGAATTTCCAGAACGTAGTGCAGTGCTGGCCGGCCCATTCTGAAATGAACCTCCGATCGGTCGCCATGTGCGAAGCCGGTGTTCTCGCCGTAGATGAGGACGGTGCTCTGTATCATATCGATACCATTAATGCAGGGAAAGTACTCATGGGAAGTGTGAATGGTCGACCGGGTGCAGATGATGCCTTGTCAACGATATACTTTCAACGAATCCGTCGGATGTACCTCAAGTACGCGCCAGAGAAAATTATAGCACAGCCAAAGTTTCTCACGAAACTACTAAAGCTATACAACGGTAAGGAGAAGGAGTTGATAAAGTCGCTTGTCAACAAATATGGCCCCGAACCAACAACATGGGAAGCTATGAACCCGTCTGGGTTTGCTAGAATCCACCCCAAGATTGTCCCACTCAAGTTTGGGATGAAAATTGTACAGGTTGGTTGCGCATCCAACAATTTTTACGGGTTGACCGAATCCGGCAGAATTTACAATTGGAATGCTCTGCATGACAACCTACCTCACGAAATAGAGTTTTCAGCTTCGCCCAAACCCCCAGTTATTACCACTATCGCTTGTGGAGCAAAGCACATGCTTGCTGTTTCTCTTGGCGGCGTGCTTTACTCCTGGGGGTCGAATTCCGACGGTCAGCTTGGTCATGGCGACCAAGCGGCAAAGTCAAAACCTACAATCGTTCAATACTTCAGACAAAACAAACTCTCAGTCACTCGCGTTGCTGCAGGCCTTTCGCATTCAGCTGTCGTGACATCGAAGGGTAAGGCGTTTACTTTTGGGAGCGGGAGACTCGGGGCACTAGGTCTTCCTCACACCCCGAGAAGACAAAAAGTACCGTGCCAGGTACATTTAAAAAATGCCAGATTTGATGATGAAACAGAAGCCTTCGCTGTCAATGTTTTTGCAGGCCCGTCTTCAACGATATTTGTGGCCACTATTTAGCTCAAGGGAATAAGACCACTCGGTGGCTCTTCAATCCTGACAACGCTTTTACATTAGGTTTAGTAGTAGTAGTAGTAGTAGTAGTAGCTTCATTATGTCAGGTTTTTGTGAGAAAGCTCAGACTCCAAATTCTTTGCGATAGCTTTGAACTGCGGCCAACGTAGATTCAGCGTTTTCCCCAGTCGGATTTTGAGCAATATATTCCAACAAATCATCAAGCGTAGCAACGCTGAAAACATCAATATCAAACTCCGTTGCAAGTGCACCTATAGAAGATTGATCCGAGTTTTTTGCACGTTCCTGTCTATCAAGCGCAACAGCGACAGCTACAACGTTAGCATTCTCCTTTTTTAGCAACGAAATGCTTTCACGGATAGCGGTTCCAGCAGTAATAACATCATCCACGACAAGAACGCGCTTACTCTTCATTGATGCTCCAACAAGTACACCGCCTTCGCCATGGTCTTTCGCTTCCTTTCGGTTGTATGCATATGGGACATCTAGGCCAAAATGTGTATACAAAGAACAGGCAATTGCTGCTGCAAGTGGGATTCCTTTATACGCCGGCCCGAATATAACATCAAATTTAACTTTGCGGTTGACTATGCTTTGCGCATAGAATTTACCAAGCTCAGCGATCGCTGAACCCGTGGAAAACAGACCCGCATTGAAAAAGTATGGTGACTTGCGGCCCGACTTTAACGTAAAATCTCCAAAACGCAGCACATCGCACTTGATCGCCAACTTAAAAAAATCTAGCTTATACTGCTCCAACGCTGAAGACTTCCGCTTTTTATTCTGGGAATGTCTTGCTTCGTTCAGCTGTCGACGAAAATCTTCTGCTGCAGATTTCGGGCTTTCTGCACGTGAAATACCACGCGAAATGGGAACCAAAAGGCCCAAGCCATCTGCGCGTAGTCCTGCTGACGCCGATTGTTCAAGGTTTCCACCCTGAAAACCAACGCCCGGTGCAAGAATCCAAAGCGATGGCGCAGCTTGGCGCGAACGACGTAGAGCTTCTACGTCTGTTGCACCTACAACAAGTCCTATATTATCCAACTTGTTGTACTTTTCTTCACACATGTGTGCCACCTTTTCGTAAAGGAGTTGGCCATTCGCTAGTTGTAACGTTTCAAAGTCGTTTGAAGAAGGATTCGAGGTCTTACACAAGATGAACGCGCCTCGCTCTTCTTTGGTGCCAGTGAACGGATCAATACTATCTTGGCCCATGTACGGGGACAGCGTAACACAATTGGCCTTATAAATATCAAAAGCTGCTGTCGAATAAGCTTGTGCAGTTGAACTGATGTCGCCCCGTTTTACATCAAGAACTACCGGAATTTCATTCCCAATATACTCAATTACACGCACGAGTTGCCGCACTCCAACTTCGCCCAAAGCTTCAAAAAACGCAGCATTTGGTTTGTATGCAGCTGCAACATGTCTAGTAGCGTCAATGATTTTTTTACAAAAATCTTCCGCAGATATATTATTTCGCTTCAAATCATCTTCATGAGGATCAAGTCCCACGCAAAGAATCGAGTCAACCGACTTACACCTAGATTCTAATTGAGCAAAAAATGATGGCATTTTTTCCTTTTTCTTCAAATAATTTATTATTTTTTCGGTCGCTTCGAGCAAATCAACCTATCCTCACCTATCTCTCCTTTCTTGCTTGCTTGTTTCTTTTTATTCCTTGAGAGAGACAGAGAGAGCAACAGAACAAAGTTTTGCAAAAAAAAAAGATTTCGATTTTTTTTTTTTTTTTTTGTGGTTTTGAAAAAAAAGAAACGAAAAGCCAAAAAAAAAAGAACGAACTTTATCTTGTTCCGAGGCCTCTCAACCCCCGAACTCATAAGTAAACTTACAAGTACTCTCCAGCGGTGACTTGTACTGGGTATGTATATGAACGTACGTACGTACGTGTACACCATACGTACGTGTACACCACTCACATATACCTGACCAGTACTTGACCAGTATATCATGTCATATATATGGACGACCAGTGGTGGTGGACTCTCTCTGTGCGACCGGGCTCCGAAATTTCACACGGTTTTCTCCCCGGAGAAATTTTATTTACCACTAGAAGCTGAATGACGCGAGGGTACAGTAACAAAGCTAGCCAATCGACGCATTACTCTTGCGTTGAAACGAAATTGCTGCAACATGTTGATTTTGTAATACTCCATTATTCCACATAAAGCGTGAAAGACAAAAGACCACAGAGCGAAAGGCCATGGCTCCTTGAGTTTATTCGTGAACACTGAACCAAATATACAAGTCAAAATTACACAACATGAGGCAATTGCTTTTCTGTTAGCGTAGCGACCTATAGATACCGACACCAGCCATGCATAATGCTCGAACGGTTTTTAAAATCCATGAGTTCACTGTCACCAACTCTGGAAGCTTCTCTCAATAAGGCCTGAATTTTCTTTTCTCGGAGGTGAAACATATGCGCGTACAACCCCAGTATAAAAATGCAGAAAGTCGAAACTATCCCAAAAAATCCACTGGTGTACAATTTTTCCACATTTACCGCGATAAGGATATCAAGCATGAGAGGCGTAACTAAGAAAACCCAGTTCATGATTTTTTTCAATTTCAAGTGTTCTTCTCTCACCTTACTTTTCCCTGTTTTTTCGAACACATGGTCCCAATATATCGAAACCATCGCAGTCGAAGAAGTGAATAGGCCCAGGAAGCGAAATATGCACAAAAGTGCTAAATTCATACCGAAAAGATTCGTCGTGTGTGGCACTGCAAAGTAACCCGTAATAACAAAATATAAAAACAAAGTCAGATTCCGGAACAAATCTATCCCAAGTGCCCCCATTCTCAACATGTAGCAAGATTGCTTTTTATCCAAGCCTAGCCCATGCATTACCCTACATATGTCCAGTACCAGAAACGCGCTCATAGCTGCGAAGCCGAAACGAAAAACTAATTGATACGGCCAACTTGCGTAAAAGTCAACGAACGGATCAACAGCTGGCTCTCCAATCAAAACGCGAACACTCTGTTCGCCGATTATCGCTTCATTTATTAAGTCTCGATTCTCGATGGAGTCTGATACACAAGCAAGAAAAACTTGACTCTCTCTCACTAGCCCTGCCTCTTCCAACTCTGGGTTGTAGCAATAACGACAGCCAAACCCAAGAGCATTTTCTTCTTCGAGAAGTATTATGTTTTGACCGAGTGTATATCTTTCGAGTACAGTATTAAAGTCTGTGATATCTTCTAGGTAAGCATGTTGATCGAATGCGTCCGTATTATTCACTGGTGCATCAGGTCGGTGCAGGAAGAATGACAAATTCCCCCAATTTTGTTGTCCAACTTTATCAAACTTGTTCACACAATAAAATGGAAGCCCATGTAAGTTTTCGGGCTCAAGAATCACATTTGCATCGATATCTCCTTCAACATTGTGCAATATTACCAGCAGAGTGGCCAACCCGAACACCTTCATTTTTTGTCTGGGGTATGCTATTTTGAATTTGAAAATAGTTCTTTTTATACCCCTCCAGGAATTTTTTTTACTATGAATACAAAAAGAGTTGAGGGTAGTTTAAATTTTGAAGGCCAGCTGTGTGTTTGCCAGCTTTGAACCGTTGAAAGTTTTTCACCCAACGGATAGAATCAACCTTGGCTTAAATTGTAGCCACACTGCTTTCTCTAGCCCATCCGGTTTTGATCCAAACATCATCCTCAACATCACCTGGCTGTGGTCAAATCCGTTTTCTTTGAAGTCCTGCGTTCACTCGTGAGCTTGAGAAGATGGATCCAATCCATCCATGGATTCAAACAAACTTGGCTGTTGATATCATAGCCCATGGCCCTCGGGCCTTTATACTACCCACGAGATCGTGAACGTGCTGGTCTCTCTGGCAGGGAAGGGGGAGAGCAACCTGTGTGCCGCTAATTCACTTTGCCATGTCTGCTCACAGTTCGCCACTGTGGAGAGACTCTCGGAGAGAGACGTGATCGTCACCGGTAGTGGAGATGCAACCGTAAGGGACAGGTCCACTGGATATTGCAGGCAGACGCTTGAGGGTCATAAGTATGATACTGTAATTTCAGTGGCCATCGAGAGAGACGTGATCGTCACCGGCAGTGAAGATGAAACCGTCAAGGTATGGGACAGATGTTCACGTTTGCTTGCATACTTGTGCACGTGCATGATTGTTGTAGAACGTGGAAGGTACATACTAACCTTATTACTATCTGCAGAGAAAGGAACAACATAAGACAGGGGGATGGGACCCCTTTAATAGAGGGCAAAAGAGCCTCCACGGCAGTAGCACCCCGTAAGGGTTAATCATGGAGACTGTGAAGGGAGGGCGTGGTACCGGTACCTTCCATTCTATGAACGTTCCATTAGTGAAGCACAAAACAAACCTTGTTCTGAAAGGAGGAAAATAAGAAAGAGATCATTCTGTTTAAAAGTGAAGGAAAAGATTCAATTATAGTAGGAGCGTTTATTTTGATTCGAATTCATGAATCGAAGTTGTGTATGAGGATGACGGCAAATGGAGAGAATTTCAAAATGGAGGTGGAGGAAGTAGAGGGGAGTCTTTGTTTTGAAGCTAAAGCGCGCGGGAAATCTCATCAATATGATCTAGCTAATATTTCAACGACGGATAAATTAAAAGGACGAGAAGAGGAAACAGCAAACATGTTGCTGTCTTGTTTTATATATTTTTCCCGAATCCCGTTCATCCCAGTACGTCTAAGCAACAACCTGGAAAACGTTGCAAAGCTGGTTTCGGAAAGAAGTCGGGACGATTTTTGCTGGGCGCTTTCATTTGAACCAAGTTTTATCGGAGAGCTAATGACTTGTGGATTTCTCCCGATGTGTGATTATTTACCAGAAGTTGAGCTTTATTTCCTACTTCCCAAGCTTCATGTCAAGCGGTGTGTCCTAAAGTTGTCTGACCTGCACATCGGGAAACAAGCTCGTAAAAAGGCAAAAAACTTTACATTTACTGTAGATACATGTTTCGAGTTAGTATGCGCGAAAATAATTGGGCAGCATGGCGCAGGTTGGTTTTTCCCTCCGCTTGTTAACACCTTTATACTGATGCATCGTAGCAATGAAAGTGGCGGTAGCGGAGTACTGCATAAGTCCACGCTGCATTCAATAGAGATTTGGGATAGCGAAGGAAAGCTTGTTGCGGGAGAAGTTGGGTACGCGTACGGATCTTGCTATACATCGTTGTCGGGGTTCTCTTCGGCAAGTTCTGCAGGAACAGTGCAATTGTCTTGTATAGGAGCCCATCTCAATCTCCGTGGATACACAGAATGGGACCTCGGAATGGACATCGAATACAAAAAAGGCCTAGGAGCTCGGAATATTGAGCGCGATGAGTTTCTAGAACGAATAGATGTTTGTAGAAAGGCCAAATTGGAGAGTCCACTAGGACCGGAAACTGTGGGGGTAAATGCACGGTCCGTGATCGATTCTTGGATAACTTCGACATCTCCACCAAGGAATTAGTGATAACAAATCAATATCAAAGTCTCAGCATAAGAAGCAAGCAAACTTGAGGCGGCGTATGGAAACGCAAGGCAACACGCCCAAAAACGGTATTGTTGAGAGCCAAAGTCCAGCTCCAAACCCTTCGCCTCCCCCTCCTGGTATTCCATTCCAATTCCAAAATACGCTAGGATAGTCAAAGCGACGGCATCCTGATGCTGTGTTTGGGCCGAATATCTAGTGGTTTCTGGAGAATCTGAATCCGTGTCTGAATTCGTTTCAGATCTTTTAGCTTGGACGATGATTGTCTGTTGGAATATTTTCTTTTTGACTGTGAGCTCGTTTCCAGTCTCGTTGGCGCTGCTTGGGTTTGTTTCTTAGGAGCGTGCGCAGCTAGCCATATTTTGGCACGGGTATTATTTGGGTCAAGATCTAGGGCGCGCTGAAAGTCATTGTGCGCCTCTTTCATCCGATCGAGACTATTTTGTGCTAATCCACGGTTCGAGTAGTATTCCGCTTGGAATGGATTAAACTCGATCGCCGTAGAGAAAAGATCACATGCTTGGTCAAAATGCCCCGAGTTGAAAGCTTGTTGTCCTTGCACGTAGCGAATTAACGCGATTCGATGATGGACTTCTTTTCCCGTATCACGAGGGTCCAACTCTAGCGCGTGTTGATAATCCGCGAGAGCCTCGATGTTGTTTCCTCTCTTTCGATGATAGTCTCCGCGGTGCTGGTAAAATATTGCATTCGATGGCAGCAAAGTAATTGATTTGTTGAGCTTTGAAAGCACGCTAGTGCCAGTGTAGCCGTTGCTCATGGATTCGACAGCAAGATCATGCAAACATAGTGCTTCCTCTCTTTTTAGATTGTCGGTTTCACGGGATGAGACCAAGGCTGCTCCTTGTTGCTTGTGATCATCACTTACAAAATCCCTCTGTCGGTCCAATTGGACCTGTTTCGCAGCCTTGACAAAGTCATATGCTTCCTTTAGTCTGCAGAGTTGCCTAGCCGCGGACGCAGCTGAAAGGAGCATTCGTACGTCACGAGGATTGACTCGTAGTCCAGATTTTAGCATTGCCAGTGCACTTTCAAAGTCTCCAACCAGCATTGACTTTGAGGCTGTTGCGCTACCGCTATCCGCTTCCGTCATCAAGATTGCATCAAACTTTTGGACGTCCGGATGCCGCGGGGCCAAAAACTTTGCTTCTTTCACATCAGCAGTTGCTTTGTCACCAAGGCCGAGTTTCCAAAAGATTTTCCCTCTTAAAATATAAGCATCTGCGTTTCCTTTCTCTATTTTCAAATACTCACTCAAGTGCGCCAACGCTCTCTGCAAGTTTCCTTTCTCCAAGTTGAGCAGTGAGCTGTGCATCCAAAATGCAGGTTCCCGTTTCTCAAGACCTAGGGCCTCACGAAAGCACGCGTCGGCAAGTTTCATCTCTCCTTCATCAAAATAAAGACATCCTATGGTATCTATTACTTGTGCAGTTTTCTGTTTCAGCCATGTAGTGTTTGGCGCAAGCGCAAGGGCTCGCCGCAAATTACTAGACGCTGCGTGGAGATCACCGATGCTTAGATATACATCAGCCCTTTTTACAAAAATGTGGTAATTTTCAGGCTCTAAGAAGAGACATTTCGAGTAGAGCAAAATAGCGTTATCAATATCCCCTGTGACGAAGGAATCTTGCGCGTCAGTTTCGAGTTTTTCCACACGAAGTTTCGTGTCACTCTTCATCGAGGGCCAACTCACGAAACCAGTCAGCCAAAAACGACACAGCACTGATCAATTCAAGCCTAGCTTTTTTCCACTTTGTCAAGCGACGAATCCGCACTCGTTCTTCCTATAAACTATGATCAAAAGACAAATCAAGAATTCCTCAAAAACCAAACCACCTTTTTAACAGTCCCGGCAACTTCTTCCCGGCGCGGGGTATGGCGATACCAAACTTGGTACCTGGTACCACTAATCCCGCTCCCTCCCGGAGGGCGACTTCGTCGTGCTCTTTTGCCCTCGCCGGGCGGGCAATAATCTGGACCCGGGCGTCCACATGTATATAGTCGAATCATTTGTGACAGCTCACACGGTGAGGGCAAATTTAATGTAGCTAGAGCTCGACGGAACTTTGAAAAGCGCTGGTCAACCAGTCTCAAAACCAGTCGCCGGCCGGTCCAGATCCGTTATTAACCCTTTTTTTCGAGTTTTTTCCCCAGAATTCCGGGACTTGACCTTGCTACTCGAAGCAGAGTTCCGAGGGTGAAGAAAGGAAGATGATGATGAAAGAGTGTCTGATCGTGGTTTTTATTTTGGCGGGTTTACTTGAAAGTGTATGCTCTCAAAGTGAAAATCATAATAATCATAATAATGATCGTGGCCATGTTGACGACAACGGTGGTCCGAATGCTACGGTGACCCCTATCGAGTTCTCACTCAACACGATGGAGGAACGAATAGCCGTGGATGGAGGAGAATGTCAAAAGTACGATGATACGTCCGCTGGAATTTGTGAAGGCTATGCTTTCAAATACGTTTGGGAATTTGAGGGCTCAACAAAACCGGAGCAAGAAAGTCGTTTGACACCAATGTTTGAAAACATAAGAAATATTTCAAAGTGGTATTTTGCAGAGTTTCCAGATAAGCCCAAACCGGTAGAATGCTTTGATGCGTGGAGGAGTACATTATGCCATGCTGCGCTTCCTCCGTGCTTTATTGACTCGAACTATGAAGAAGCGCCGCAAAAACTGTGCCGTGGGACGTGCGAAAAAGTGTACGATGTCTGCAGGCCGGTGATTTCTCTACTGAAAGAACACCAACCGGAAATTGTGTCTTCTCTCTTTCCAGGATCATGTGATGATGATTTCTTTGATTCCGGCACAGATACATATCTGTACTTGGAATATCACAAAGACTGGGAAACTTACGCCATGTTCGACGACGACGATGCTTGGGTTAGCACCAGCGCCGGCCACGAAGCCACAGTACCTTGCTTTGGACAAAGGAGTGATCGAAAGTTTTGGGACGTGTACACATACTCAGATGACGAGAATGATGAAACAGATGGGGATTTCAGCTCCTTCGAAAAGCGCTGTGCCGAATTTGGTGGAACATTCCTTATCATGACCGACCCGGCAGGTGAGCAGTATCCAGAATGTACCATAACGGACAAAAAGAAATGCGTTGAGGCTGGTGGGGAATGGTTGGTGTCTGGGGAAGGGTATTATGGTCAAAATGGTGAAGAATTGCTGTTCGAATGTTTTCTACCTAATACGAATCAAGGTTATGAGTATGTTTCTCATGACGAGCCGAGCTTGGATGATCCAACCCACTCGTCCTGGCTCGCTCCCAAATTGGATATCGACGAATCTGTGTCTCGTCTAGGAGAAAATACTTTCGTTCTACCGTTCAATTTCAGAATCATCGGCGAGGATGGTGCGGACATTCTTTTTTCGCGTGGAATGACAAACATTGACGATCCTTGCGAGGACGAAAGAGAATGTATCCCAGCCCCGTCCTATGCTAATTATCAAGCTGGAACGGTGAAAATGTACCCCCCAGGAAAGCACATGTCAATTCTGGATCCAGGATATCTCTACATTTCAATGAGAGCTGTTGGGCGCGGGAAAGACTCAAGTAGGGATACTTTTTTGGAACTTAAATTGGTGCACCAGGATGCTCTCGAGAGGCCTTCTGCCGATAGTAACCTCGCATACGTTCGTTTTGAGATCCTGATGCCGTTTGGGGACCCTGCTTTGGTTGACGCGGTGTTACTTCGCTCAGTGCTAATGTTTACTCTGAACGAGGAGCTTGACCTCAACTTAAAACTTGAAGACGTAATTCTTCGTAAGTTGACGGAACAGGCAGCACTCTTTGAAATACGCGTTCTCTACCACCTTGAGGCAATCTTGGCAGAACACCTAAAAAACAAGCTCTTTCTATATCCTCTGGGAGAAACCTTGTACGATTATGGGTTTTTCCCCAATGCTACAAACGCCTGTGAAGCCTCGGCGTCACTGCAGTTTAATCAAACCGCATTCCAAGTCTTGGAGCCTCTTCAAATCTTGGCGGGCAACAAGGCATTGCTTGGCGGAATACTCGGAACACTTGCATTTTTATTGCTCCTTTCGTTGTGCTACATCCGTCGAAGATTGGGTCTTGCTCGGGCCCATGAAAAGCGAAATGTGGCCAAAGAAAGCGCTATCAACGCAAAAGCGGAAGATCTCTCACAGCGTGAAAAGGAGCTAGGTGACAAAGTCAACGCGGTTGAAGAGCAAGAAAAGGCGCTCCTTGAAGAAAAGCAGGGGCTCGCGGAAGAGCAGGACAAGTTAAAGGAGCAAGAAGCAATTGCTGAACAAGAAGTTGAGCGACTAGATATGGAAGAGCTCAAGTTGCTTGACCCGCAAGCTCACGAAGCAATCATGTTGGAAGAAGAGGATTTTGATATTGATCTCGTGCAAAATGCCGTGTCAACTCTGGACACCATCAAAACTGATTTCGCTGACGCTGGTCCTTCTGTCGAAGAAGACATAGAGGCAGAGAAAAAGAGTATCCTTGATTTGAAGGCGAATAATAATTTACGCGCTCTTGTGAGAATCAAGACACCCCGTAGAGAGACCTCTTATGTTGGACAAGACCTGAAACGTCTTGAAGCATTTGCAGACATGATTCATTCTAACACTGACAAAGCCGAGTTCTTAGCTTTCACCAAAGAACTTGTTGAAAAAGGGGCCATCCGTGAAACTAGTCTAAACGAGGAGCAGCGCCTTAAACAAGAATACGAGGATGCATTCTCCAAGTACCGAACAGATATACGGAGGAAAAAGCAAAAGCAAATGGAAAAGCTCAAACAGCGACGAAAGCGTCGTATTGAGCTCATCGTCCAGGACGCTAAACCTTCACAACAGTCGGACGGTGTGGCCGAGCTTTTGGAAAAGGAAATACAGCGCGAGAACGACCTCTCCTTTGACCGCGAGTTTGCAAGGATTAAAAAGGAGATGCCCTCTAAGGAGGCCTTTGATGAAGCTTTAGCTGACCTTGAGAGGCGAAAAATTGATGCCAGGTCCAACTTGGCTCAAAATGTTGAGGCACGTCGTGCAAAGGCGAAGCAGGCTCTACAGGTTTCGCAAGCAAAAATTGAGCAAGAGCGCAAGGCAGCCGAAGAACGCGCAAGCCATCTTGCAGTAAAAGTCACTAATGTGTTCAAGAAAATCTCCAGCGTTGATCACAAAGTGAAAAACCTCAAACAAGAGCACGAGACCTTTCAAGCCCAGCTCGACGAGCAGAAACGTCTCGAAAAGCAAAGGCAGCGTGAAAAGCTTCAGAAACGTCGCGCCACCAAAGCCAAGTCTAATCAAGTAGCTCCTGCGAAGGGCGTTAGAGCTTACACGTGACAGCGTTTTCTTTTTTAAATCATGAGTTTTCATTTAATCTTTTCCTTCTTAGAGTCCTAATGCTCTGTGAACCATGTCCTCACCGAAATGTCGGCTATTTATATCCGTTCACAAGTTTTCCGACTCGGAGTCGGAGTCACGGTCTCGGAACTCCCGGAACACGCTCCGCGGTGCAATTCCAATTCGAAAAAAGATACACAGATACAGAGATTGTTTCTTAAAAAAAGGAAAAAGAAAGAACGTATTTACAAGTCTTTGACACGGTTGTGTTCGAAAATGGTGGAATCTCGTCGGCGCAATCAGTCCAATCACCAAAGGCTGGAAAATGTTCGTCTGCATAATCTAAAAATGAAAAACGCAGCAAACGAGCAACTAAAAAAAATTAGGATTGGTAAACGCGATATTCGGGATGTCATCTTGGAAATGGTTTTGGTTCGAAATAGCAACGGCGGGGTATTTGCTTTAGAGCGTAACTTGTTACGATATAATCGTCCAAACGATAGACTGAGTTGCACTGAATTTAAATATACCCTGGAGAAGCTTGGATATAGTGGGCTACCCGAACAAGAAATCAGCAAATTATTTTCTCGACATGAGACGGGAGAAGCGAAATTGAGGTATGGGGACTTTGTTTCCGATCTCGTACAAAGACACAAGGAAGAGTCGAAAAGATCGCTAACAGCGACGAAAGTTGGGACAATAGGAGGAAGCAGTGCCGGGTTTGGTGCACGGCTACATTTGCAAAAACAGCAAATGGATGCAGAAGTGGCTCGTGCATGGAATTCCAAAAGTGTCGACGCAGAAAAGCTCCTTTTGGAAAAGCTTGAACAGCGCATGAAAAGTGGTGCAAACTCTTGTGGGCTGATCAATGCCTTTCGCAAGTTCGACATGGGCAATGATAAGGCCGAGATAGGGTATGATGAATTCCATGCATGTGTACAGCGTCTTGGTCTCCAAGGTTTCTCCCATGATGTTGTAAAACGCTTGTTTTCTAAATACGCGAATCAGGAAGGTAAAATCAACTTTAAAAATTTTGTTGATGGCATCATGCGCTCGTATGCGCACCAAAACAGCATTAGTATATCTGGCGGTGGGCTCACCCCGCAAATGGAGGCTGCTCGTCGTGCAAAAGAAGCAAAGCGGAATGCAGTCGCAAAGCGGCACTGGAACACCCTAAAAATTGACTTGAAAAAAGTTCTCCTGGAGAAAATAGAGCAGCGCACTGTCAGTGGACAGCACCAGCTCAGGAAGGCGTTTCGGAGATTCGATAAAGGCTCAACAAGTTCTGTGATTTCATATCAAGAATTCAAAGACGGTATCGTTGCCTTGGGATTGGGGGGCTTATCTGAAGCGGAATCGATGTCTCTGTTTAAATCGTTCGATACCAACGGTGACGGCGATATCGATTTTAGTGAATTCGTAAGTGGTGTTATGCAGGATGAAGTAAATGGGGATGCTTTTCCAGCATCAAGACCTGCCGATCTTTGCCAAGTTGAGCCAGAGGAACAGAAATATGTCATCGAGAAGACGAAGCATGCACACGCTCGTCACAAGAAACACCGTCATTGTCGCCACCGAAGGGAAAGAACCAAGCGAAAGCACCAAGAGAAGAAGGAAGCCAGAGCACGGTCCCAAGCCTTGAAACAACAGGAGCAACATCATCAACCGCAGACTTCTACACGAGACACGAAGCACAAGACTCTGGTGAGGAATAAGCTCACAGTTTCAGAACCCACACTCGTTGGCACCTCGATGAGCATACCATCACAATCAGCGATCAAAAAGTACCTCTCTATAGAACCAGCGTCCTCATTTTTGGAGTACAAATCCCCAACTATTGTCAAGCATGATCAATAAATAGAAAAATTTCTTTTCTTTTTTTGGTTGC
>JACLAD010007245.1_pt1 | contig 31948 bp, 18 predicted proteins | sample 8027901 | NCBI WGS metagenome assembly JACLAD01 (sample SAMN15725071, study PRJNA655200) | protist metagenome | isolation source: fluorescence activated cell sorting (FACS) single amplified genomes of... | place: Spain: Blaines Bay Microbial Observatory, Mediterranean Sea | collected 2016-07-05 | reverse complement strand
ATCACCAGCAGCACTTCAATTCACGTTTCACAACAGAAATCAGGGAGACAAAATGAAGACCGTAATGGTACTAGTTGGAGTGTTTCTGCTGGTGTTCTCAGAGAACCTGCTTGCCTGCCACGAATCTGATTTTGATGGAGAAGAACTATTGGTGGGTACTTCTTTTTTTGGAGGTCATACTGGCGACAATAAAATGGGAAGGGCTGTTTCTGTAAAAGAAAATTTCAAAATGTTGACTGGAAACATTACTCAAGCGACCACCATTACTTCCAACTACACGATTGATACTTTTGCAACAACTACAAACTGCAACTGGCGTACTGCCAATATCCAGAAGTTCTTCAACGACAGTTACCAGCAGATTGCAGAAGAGAGTGCCCAAGGGTCTGGGCAACATCTGGAAGCATTGGCTTCACTGACTGGCTGTAGTGCCGAACAGTACGGGACCTTTGAGACCGTCATGAATCGCAATCACAGATACGTCTTTGCAGGCCAGGACTACGATGGTTCCATCAACAATTTCTTCAATGTCCTCAATACAGATGAGGATGTGCTGAAGTGCTGGGGTCAGTCGTAGCAGTCAACCCATCTGCAACGTCATTTAGGACCTAAGAATCTGTTCCTCAAGATCCAGCTCTACTCTTTTTCCCCATTTCTGGATCAAGGCTTTAAATACAGGTCCGATCTCCCCATTGCTGATCGGTAGACCGTTGATCTTTGTGACTGGAGCCACGCAATAAGGGGTGCTTGCCAAAAAGGCTTCCTCTGCGTTGATCACGTCATAGACCTGAAAATCCTTTTCTATCCAGTTAATATCAAGTTCTGCCGCCAGTTGCCTTAGAAATTGGCTGCTAACTCCCGGCAGAATATTTCTTGAGGTAGGACTCCATATCGTTCCTGCTTTGTACATCAAGAAATTAGAGCCACTGGTTTCTGCAACGTTTCCTTGCAGATCCAAGCACAGAGAAATTGCTTTGGGATCAACCAGGTGCGTTTCTTTATCGGCTAACCACCAGTGCATCCTACTTCTGCACTTTATCTTTGGATCAATACATTCTGGGGGAATATGCCGAATGGATGGAGTCACAACATGTGCGCCTTCAGTGTAAAAATGATGCCAAATAGAAAAGGGTAGGGGAAAGGTGTGAATACAGAAAGTGGGGTTCATTTCCTTGTTCTGGCCTGCAGCACCAGCGTATGCTCTAAATTCGCCTGGGGAAATAAATTGAACACACCCAAGCTCCTGATCTGGCCTTAGAAACTGAGAATTGTGCTTGACCAACTCCTCAATAATATTTTGGGTTTCCAATTTTGATTCAGCAGGTTCAATCCTCGCAAATTTGCAGGATCGGTAAAATCTTTCGACATGTTGATCTAGTTGAAAGATTTGATGGTTAAATGTTCTTTCCATATCAGTCAGGGTCGCTCCCAATACAACTGCTGCATCGTAAATAGCAATGCTGGCCTGATTGGCAGGAATCAGTTGTCCGTTTAAATAGACGAGTTCTTCTTGGCTCATTCAGATTGTCTGATGATAGTTGTTAGCAAACAGATGAAAGTAGATTTTCAACAGTATGTGCGTGAATGCCGATGAATTAGTTCAAATGCAGGCTGGGTCAAATCTGTGACCGGGCGTAGCAATTGGGGTCAGGATTCAGCAATCCTACTACATTAGAAAATCGAGGGGATATCTGCTTAGATTCAGGAGGAGACTTGCGTAGCAATTACGATTTTTTTGCTACGAAAAAGATTTTTGAGAGAAAAACTTAGGTAAGTAACTGATTTTACTGGCGCACCTATCAGGATTCGAACCTGAGACCTTCTGAACCGCAATCAGACGCTCTATCCAGCTGAGCTATAGGTGCGTGCAGTGGGGACCAAGAGGTGTGGCGGAGGAGGAGGGATTCGAACCCTCGGTACAGTTACCCATACGGCACATTAGCAATGTGCTGGTTTCAGCCACTCACCCACTCCTCCGGAGCAGAACCGCTTGGCGGAGGGAGAGGGATTCGAACCCCCGAAGCTCTCGCTTAACGGTTTTCAAGACCGCCGGTTTAAACCACTCACCCATCCCTCCAAAAGCCGAAAAGAATAGGCTGCTGACGTGGAGAATGCAAGATTATTTTGATGGAATCACAGGGGGGATTTGTCTGACCGCAGCTAGCGTTGGCTGGCTTTTACCACGGTCAGAACACAAAGGTAGGAGAGACGTAGAAGCACTCAGCTCAGCAGTTGAACAACCGACTCTGCACGAGCATTTGCCTGAGCAAGCATCGCAGTAGAAGACTCGACCATGATCTGATCCCGCGTGAACTTGGTCATTGCCTCGGCCATGTCTGCGTCTCGGATTACAGATTCTGAACTCATCACGTTCTCGTGAGCAATGCGCAGATAGTTCAGGTTACTCTCCAGATTGTTCTTCTGAAAGGCCCCAATTTCAGCACGAGTGGAGGAGACTTCTTCCAAAGCCCGATCCAACACTCTCATCGAATCCTGAGCCTTGATCGGGTTGGTGACATCCACCTCAGACAAAGAGCCGAAGCCACTTACATTATCAACTCCAGTGCCGAGCTTGTCTGTACGCATGTTGCGTAAGGCCAGCGAAGTGGTCTGTGATGGGTTGGAACCAATCTGAAAAACTAAGGAGTTTTGAGCAAGCGTGACGTTCCCTACGCTGACCCCTGACAGGTTGCCCAGCGCAGTCTCAGAGAGTTGCATCGGTGGATCAAGAGAGTCCGGAATATCAACAGGATCTGGTTGCCCTGGTAAGGCCAAACCCGAGTAGCGGACTGCCAAGCCATCGGTGCTGGCATTGCCAGTATTCCCAGTCAGGATTTGCCCGACACCTGTTGCTTCCTCTCCGTTGATCTCCCCCGCAACGTCCAAACCGTTGGCGATCGTATCATGCACGTCGCTCTTGGTGGACAGGAGCCCTTGCGTTGTACTGGAAACCTTGAAGCTGTGCTGGCTGCCAAATTCCTTGTGACGAAGGCTAATGAGTTGTGGAGCGTTTGCTTCTGTTTCGTCTTCGGGAGTTCTCATCAACTCCACGTTCAAACCCGCTTCTTGGATTGCTGCGTTCAGAGCATTCAAGTTGTTTTCAACCGTCTCACCTTTGATCGTCCTAAAGTTGACCGTTTTTGAACCCTCAGTAATGGTCAATTGCTCGCCACGATCAATGATCTCATTATCCAGGGCAACCATTCCAGCCATCTGGGCTCGACGTGCCGCCTGGTTGAGAATGACTTCGTAACCAGAAGCACCAGAACTTTGCGTAGCTTGGGTCGCTCCCACAAATTCCAGGTTCGCTCCAGAAGTCACCCCGGTTGCACCTTTGCTCCCGTCCAACAGCACCTTCATGCCAAACTGTCGGCTTTGCACGACTCGGTTGATCGTTGCCAAGATGTTACTGATCTCTTTTTGATCAGCTTGGAGCATCACCTCATCATTCACTGCCTCGTTGGCAGCATGCACAGCCAATTGTCGGGCTGTGATCAAAGCAGAGCTAACTTCATCGAGAGCTGCTTCCGCAGTTTGCACCATTGAAATTCCAGCTTCAGAATTATCAATAGCTTGCTTTAAGCCTGCTGTTTGGGCACGTAAGCGCTCACTGATCACCAAGGAAGCCGGGCCATCTGCTCCTCGGTTGACCTTCAAGCCTGACGAGAGCTGTTCCATCGCCTTGGCTTGTTTACCATTGTTGACCACTAGGTTGCGGTGCGTGTTGACCGCGGCGATATTGGTATTGACTCGCAGAGACATTTTTTATCCTTTTGCAAGGAATGAGAGAAATTCTCTGCTCCTCTCTCATGAAGCAGAGTGATTTCACTTTCTGATCTCTCCATGTCTCTGATCATGATTGATCTGAGGAAATGAGCTCAATGTCGAGATCAGTTTTGATAATTTAGTTAACTTTCATTATCCAGATTTTGGCGATCTCTACGGAGGAATTTCCAGAGATCGCCTTAACTTCTCCTATCTTAAGCCAGTAGGCTCAGTACGGACTGAGACCGTGCGTTCGCCTGAGCCAACATCGCCGTAGAAGACTGAACCATGATCTGGTTGCGCGTGAAATTCGTCATTTCTTCTGCCATATCGGCATCACGGATTACGGACTCTGAGCTCATCACGTTCTCATGAGCGATTCGCAGGTAGTTCAGATTGCTTTCCAGATTGTTTTTCTGGAAGGCTCCAATTTCTGCCCGAGTTGAAGATACTTCTTCCAGAGCTCGATCCAGCAGCCGCATACTGTCTTGTGCTTTCACAGGCGCAGTCACGTCGATATCTGCCAAGGACTGAAAGCCACTCTCCGTATCAACGCCTGTTCCCAGGCTGTTGGTTCGCATGTTGCGGAGAGCCAGGGAAGTGGTCTGCTCTGCATTCGAACCAATCTGGAAGATTAGAGAATTCTGAGCCAGGGTGACTGTACCTGCCTTGACCGGATCCAAATCTCCTAACGAAGCTTCGCTGAGCTGCATTGGAGGAGTCATGATTGGTGGAATGTCTGGAGGACTTGGCTGGCCAGGCAGGGCGTCTCCTGTGTAACGAATCGCTAGACCGTCAGTATTCTCGTTGCCGACGTTGCCTGTTAAGATCTGGCCCTTGCCTGTTGCTTCCTCTCCGCTGATCTCACCAGCCACATCGAGCCCATTGGCAACCGTGTCGTAGACGTTTCCTTGAGAAGAAACCAGTCCTGCTGTTGAACTGGCTACCTTGAAGGAATAGTCACTTCCAAACTGCTTGTGACGCAAACTGATGATCTGTCCATCGTTTGCACCCGTCTCATCTTCTGGTGACCGGATCATATCGATGTTTAATCCGGCTTCCTTGATCGCAGCGTTCAGGGCGTTCATGTTGTTCTCAACAGTCTCTCCCTTGATGGTTCGGAAGTTCACTGTCTTGGAACCTTCTGTGATCGTAATTTGTTCTCCACGATCAATAATTTCATTGGTCAGGGCCGTTGTACCAGTGACCTGTGCACGTCGAGATGCCTGAGTAATGCTCACTTCGTAGCCAGTGGCTCCAGAACTCTTTGTCTCCTGTGTGGCTCCGACGAACTCCAGGTTTGCTCCAGAAACTACACCAGTTGCTCCCTTGCTGCCGTCCAGCAATGTTTTGGAGCCGTATTGGGTATTTTGAGCGATTCGATTGACGGTTGCTAAGATATTGTCAATCTCCTGTTGATCTGCACGTAGCATCACATCATCGTTGACAGCTTCGTTCGCAGCATGAACTGCCAGCTGCCGAGCTGTGATCAAGGCTGAACTCACTTCATTCAACGCAGCCTCTGCTGTTTGGACGAGCGAGATACCAGCTTCAGAGTTGTCGATTGCTTGCTTCAAACCAGCGGTTTGGGATCGCAAGCGTTCACTGATCACAAGTGAAGCGGGACCATCCGCTCCTCGATTGATCTTCAGACCCGATGATAAGCGTTCCATCGATTTGGTCTGCTCAGTGTTATTGGTAATCAAATTCCGATGTGAATTGATTGCTGCAACGTTGGTGTTGACTCGTAATGACATTTTTTCATCCTTGAAAAATTTCGGACTTACTTGTCCTGGTTTTGGGCTACTTCACGTCCCTGTGTCGTACTCCCGAATTGTTTCACTCAGGGTGAAACATGATGATCCAGATCCATTAAAAAACCTTCTTGGTTTTTGTGACATGAACTGGTTTGAAAAATCCTTTTTTCTTAGTCGGAAGAGTCTTTTAAAAACTGGAGTTAAATCCTAGTTTCCAAAAACTTAGATAATGAAGATTATCTTTATTTGAGAATAGCCGTATCTGATTGAACTTTTTCAGATCAATCATTTAGTGCCAGCAAACTCTCGATGTCGAAGAACAAAACTATAATAAACCCACTCCATCAGGAGCGGTCCGTGGAGAACCCAATCCGATTCTCCACATGAACACTTGGACTTATCCGTTCATCAAGCGGAGAACGGATTGTGCTCGTGTGTTCGCTTGAGCCAGCATCGCAGTCGAGGACTCCGTCATAATCTGGTTACGTGTGAACTTTGTCATCTCTTCGGCCATGTCCGCATCACGGATCACAGATTCTGAACTCATCACATTCTCATGGGCAATTCGTAGGTAGTTGAGATTGCTCTCCAGATTATTCTTCTGGAAGGCACCAATCTCAGCACGCGTGGAAGACACTTCTTCCAAAGCGCGATCCAGAACTCTCATCGAGTCCTGAGCCTTTACTGCATTGGTCACATCAACATCTGCCAGAGACTGGAAACCACTTGTATTCTCGATACCTGTTCCCAGGCTGTTAGTACGCATGTTGCGCAGTGCCAAGGAAGAGGTTTGCTCAGCATTCGAACCAATCTGGAAGACCAGGGAGTTCTGTGCTAGAGTAACTGTGCCTGCGTTAATTGGTGTGAAGTTCCCTAAATCTCTCTCCGCAAGCTGTACTGCAGGCTCCAGAGAATCTGGAACATCTGCGGGCTTCGGTTGACCCGGTAGTGCCTCACCAGAGTAACGAATGGCCAAACCGTCAGTGTTGGCGTTTCCGACGTTGCCTGTAAGTACCTGACCTTTGCCTGTTGCTTCCTCACCATTGATCTCACCAGCTACATCCAAGCCATTGGCGATTGTATCATATACATCCCCTCTAGATGAGAGTAGTCCCTGAGTAGTACTTGAGACCTTGAAGGAGTGTTCACTTCCAAATTCTTTGTGACGCAGGCTAATGATCTGAGGAGCGTTCGCATTCGTCTCGCTCTCAAGAGCACGCATCAAATCAACATTTAGACCGGCTTCCTTGATGGCAGCATTCAATGCATTCAGATTGTTCTCGACAGTCTCACCCTGAATCGTCTTAAAGTTCACTGTCTTGGAACCTTCCGTTATGGTCAGCTGCTCCCCACGATCAATGATATCGTTGGTCAGTTCGACTGTTCCTGCCATCTGTGCCCGACGGGCTGCCTGGGTGAGGCTGACCTCATATCCAGTTGCTCCAGAGCTTTGGGTTGCTTGAGTAGCGCCTACAAACTCTAGATTGGCACCAGAGACAACCCCTGTCGCACCTTTGCTGCCGTCAAGCAGTGTCTTGGTACCATACTGAGTGTTCTGAGCGATGCGGTTAACAGTGGCCAAGATATTGTCAATTTCCTGCTGATCCGCACGAAGCATCACATCATCATTGACCGCTTCGTTGGCTGCATGAACCGCCAACTGCCGAGCAGTGATAAGTGCAGAACTCACCTCATCTAGTGCTGCTTCAGCAGTCTGTACGAGAGAAATTCCAGCTTCTGAGTTGTCGATCGCCTGCTTCAAACCAGCGGTTTGAGATCGCAAGCGTTCGCTGATCACCAAGGATGCAGGACCATCTGCTCCTCGATTGATCTTCATCCCAGACGACAAGCGCTCCATCGACTTGGACTGCTCAGTGTTGTTGGTGATCAAATTACGATGTGTATTGATCGCAGCAACATTAGTATTCACACGTAAGGACATACTTCCTCCTTGAAATAAGGAACTTTTCAGAATCCTTCCGGAATCTGAGAGTTACAGGAATATCACCTCCCTGTGTCATTCCTTTAAGGTACTTGTCGCAAAACGGAATACTCCCATACCGTATTCCCGGAAAACGCTCGGAGGCCCATTTCCGTGTTGCTTTGCAACAACTTGGTTCCCATCTCTCGATGGGGACATCGGTTGCGTGGACTCCTTGAAGGAATCCACATAAAAACAAACTTTAGATTTTAGGGAGAAATCGATGTCCGACTAACGCCTTCTCCTGCTCCATTCCACAAATTTTTGGCCTGCACTTCTCTAAACGGAATAAATTTGGTTTCTATCTCTCGACGGGGACATCGGTTGCGTAGACTTTCTGGAGAAATCCACACAAGATTAAACATCAAAATCAGGGGAGAAATTAATTTCCAACTAACGTCTTCTCCTGCTTCATTCCACAGATTTTTGGCCTGCACTTCTCTAAACGGAATAAATTTGGATTAGTTTTTCTTAGAAATTAAGAAATCTAGAAAACTTTGATTATCTAGATTTTTAAAAACTGACTCAACTTCCCTAGATATCATCGCCCGCCATTGAATTTTGAAGTTCACTGGTTTGGCTCTTCTTGAGGGAATGCTGTTGGCTTAGTTCTCCCAAAAGCTTAAGTTGTCAAAGATCGAATAATCCGCTCCTGTTGGAATACTAGGATGGATTCATGCGAAACCGCCTACTCAGGACGGTTTCTGAAAAACCCAACCAGTAAGTTACTATCTTTACTGAAGAAGTCGTAGGACAGACTGTGCTCTTGAGTTAGCTTGAGCCAGCATCGCTGTCGCTGAATCTGTCATGATCTGGTTGCGAGTGAAGGCTGTCATTTCTGCAGCCATATCAGCATCTCGAATCACGGATTCTGAACTCATCACGTTCTCATGAGCAATTCGCAAGTAGTTGAGGTTGCTCTCCAAGTTGTTCTTCTGGAAGGCTCCAATCTCACCTCGGGTGGAAGAGACCTCTTCCAAGGCCCGGTCCAATACACGCATTGAATCTTGAGCCTTGAGTGGACCAGTTACATCGATGTTTGCCAGGGACTGGAAACCACTTTCGTTATCGACACCAGTTCCCAAGCTGTCCGTGCGCATATTGCGCAAGGCCAATGAGGTCGTCTGCTCTGCATTAGAACCAATTTGGAAAACTAACGAATTCTGTGACAGGGTCACAGTTCCAGCCTGTACTTTCCCGAGATTGCCCAAACGTGCTTCAGACATTTGAATGGGAGGAGTCATTGCTGGGGGAACATCAGGCGGTGGCAATTCACCTGGCAAAGCTAAGCCGGTATAGCGAATGGAGAGTCCATCCGTGTTTTCATTCCCTTTGTTACCGACCAGGATTTGGCCCTTGCCAGTAGCTTCCTCTCCATTGAGTTCACCAGCTACATCCAAGCCGTTTGCAATCGTGTCGTATACGTTACTGCGGCTGGAAAGCAGGCCTGGTGTGGAACTCGCCACTTTGAAAGAATGCTCACTACCAAAGTCTCTATGTCGTAGACTGATTAACTGAGGGGAATTTGCATCAGACTCCTTCTCTACCGCCCTAATCAAGTCTATATTTAGTCCAGCATCTTTGATTGCTGCATCTAAAGCATTGAGGTTGTTCTCGACTGTCTCTTCTTTAATTGAGTAGAAGTTGACCGTTTTGGAACCTTGAGTGATAGTGATCTGTTCTCCTCGGTCAATAATGTCATTGGTCAATTCGACAACACCTGTGACCTGAGAGCGACGGGCTGCCTGAGTTAGCTTGACGTCATAACCAGTTGCTCCAGAGCTTTTTGTCTCCTGAGTAGCTCCCACAAACTCAAGGTTGGTTCCGGATACGACTCCAGTTGCGCCCTTGCTGCCGTCTAACAGAGTTTTTGAACCAAATTGGGTGTTTCGAGCAATCCGATTGACAGTAGATAGAATGTTGTCGATCTCCTGCTGATCAGCTCGCAGCATGAACTCATCATTTACTGCCTCGTTGGCAGCATGAACTGCTAGTTGGCGGGCATTGATCAGTGCTGAACTGACTTCATCTAATGCAGCCTCTGCTGTCTGCACCAGAGAAATTCCAGCTTCAGAGTTATCCATCGCCTGTTCCAGGCCGGCAGTCTGAGCCCGTAAGCGCTCACTGATTACCAGAGAAGCTGGCCCATCAGCACCCCGATTGATCTTCAAACCAGAAGACAAGCGTTCCATCGACTTGGCTTGCTCTGTGTTGTTAATTGTCAAGTTCCTGTGAGTATTGATCGCAGGAACGTTGGTGTTTACGCGAAGTGACATATTTCGTCCTTGAACTATGGTTTCTGAACTTACCTCGTTTAAATAAACGAGGCTTGTCCTGCCTTCTGGACACGTCCCTGTGTCCATCTGGTGAAAAGCTTTCGATGACTCTTTGCTATCCAGCTTGAAATCACCGAAAAGGTTAATTAAAAGCTATATTTCTGACAAACTTTCTTGAATCCTCTTTGAAAGTGGATTCACTTGAAATCATTCTTTTTTAGAACGGTTTCTGAAGAATCCAACCTGCCGAAAACTTGCTCTTACTGGAGTAGTCGTAAGACAGACTGTGCTCGTGAATTAGCCTGAGCCAGCATCGCTGTCGCGGAATCCGTCATGATCTGGTTACGCGTAAAGCCTGTCATTTCTTCAGCCATATCTGCATCCCGAATCACGGATTCAGAACTCATCACATTCTCGTGAGCTATGCGCAGGTAGTTAAGGTTGCTCTCCAGGTTGTTCTTCTGGAATGCCCCAATTTCACCTCGTGTTGAAGAGACTTCCTCCAAAGCGCGATCCAACACACGCATTGTGTCTTGAGCCTTGATTGGGCCGGTTACATCAACTTCTGCTAAGGAGCGGAAACCACTCTCGGTATCTACACCAGTACCCAAGCTGTTTGTACGCATGTTGCGCAACGCCAGCGAAGTTGTTTGCTCGGCATTTGAGCCAATCTGGAAGACCAAGGCATTTTGCGATAGCGAAACTGTTCCAGCTTTAACGGGACTGAGATTACCCATTGCAGCTTGGCTGGTCTGATTCATTGCTGTTTCAGGCTGTGGCAAGTCTGGAGGGTTCGGTTGACCTGGCAAAGCTTCACCAGTGTAACGAATGGCGAGGCCATCAGTATTTGAGTTTCCAACATTACCTGTCAGAATCTGACCCTTACCTGTTGCTTCCTCTCCGTTGATCTCACCTTGTACGTCCAGGCCATTCTCGATGGTGTCATAGACATTTGTTCTATCAGAGAGTAGTCCTGCAGTTGAACTTGCCACCTTGAATGAGTGCTCACTTCCAAATTCCTGATGCCTTAGACTAATGATCTGTGGGGCGTTGGCGTTTGTAGATTTTTCATCAGGGCGAATCAAATCGACATTCAGACCAGCTTCCTGAATTGCGGCATTGAGTGCATTCAGGTTGTTCTCAACCGTCTCACCCTTGATAGAGTAAAAGTTGACGGTTTTAGAACCCTCAGTAATTGTAATCTGCTCACCGCGATCAATTATCTCGTTAGTGAGTTCTACATTACCAGTCACCTGAGCTCGGCGTGAGGCTTGCGTGATAGCAACATCATATCCCGTTGGACCAGAGCTCTTGGTCGTTTGTGTAGCTCCCACAAATTCCAAATTGGCTCCGGAGACCACACCGGTCGCACCCTTACTGCCATCAAGCAGATTTTTCTTGCCAAATTGGGTGTTCTGAGCGATTCGATTGACAGTAGCCAAAATGTTGTCAATCTCCTGCTGGTCAGCTCGCAACATGAACTCATCATTTACCGCTTCGTTCGCTGCGTGAACCGCCAGTTGGCGTGCGTTGATCAATGCAGAGCTCACTTCATCCAATGCAGCCTCTGCTGTTTGTACCAGTGAGATACCAGCTTCTGAGTTATCGATCGCCTGCTTCAATCCCGCAGTCTGTGCTCGCAATCGCTCACTGATGACCAAAGAAGCGGGACCATCGGCGCCACGGTTAATTTTCAAACCAGATGACAAGCGCTCCATTGATTTGGCTTGTTCCGTATTATTGATTGTCAAATTCCGGTGGGTGTTGATTGCTGGGACATTGGTGTTGACTCGAAGTGACATAATTCATCCTTGAATTGAGTTTGGTTAAATCACCTCGTAGTCCATTAGAGACTACGAGATATAATCCGCTATCCGGCCACGTCCCTGTGTCCGCTAGAGGGTATGCGAAAGTACTTACGGTATCCCCCACACTAAGGATCGTAAGTTTTCAAGGAAGAACGTACTTAGACCTATCTTCCTATAATATTTTATTGACAAAAATCTCCACATCGCAGGATGGAGATAATCAGTCCTCCAATGTGTTTCGGAGAACTGGATATCTCTACCCAACATTCATTTTATGATAATTTTAATTATTGCAGTAATCTAATTTTGATACTGGGATTTTGGAAAAATTCAGTCTCACCTTAGGTTAGTGAGTATCTAACTATCCAGGTGTACACTTGCTTCCACAATCACCAGAGTTTTGAACACTTTGAAGCAAAAACTTTGTTCTTCAGAATTACTACTTGGCCAGGGTCCAAATGTTCAGAATTGAGAATAAAAGATTTAGTTAGTGGCTCCAATTCATTACTGGGAATCAAATAACTCACAAATCCAACATCCTTCATTCCAAGTTAAAACCTTTAGCTGACAGAACCGATTCTCAGGTACTGAGATATCCTGACTGTTGCTAGTAAGAGCTGTCAGGGAACGAAAATCGCGACAATAAATTTTCAAAGAGCAAAAATTAATCAGCCATTTTTCATTGGCTCAAATCCATATCTTTGGTCATGGATTCATTGGAAGATACCCAAGCGAATATCTTCCCAAAAACCCACTAACTTTTCTCTAAAGAACGCTCCAGAACTTCTTCAATAGCGTTGACGATCTACTGCAGTTTTTAGTTGAACAGACGCAAGACCGACTGGGACCGGGCGTTCGCTTGAGCCAGCATTGCAGTCGCTGAATCTGTCATAATTTGGTTACGGGTGAAATTAGTCATTTCTTCAGCCATATCTGCATCACGAATCACTGACTCTGAGCTCAGTACATTCTCATGAGCGATTCGGAGATAGTTCAGATTGCTCTCCAGATTGTTTTTCTGGAAAGCTCCAATTTCACCACGCGTTGAAGATACCTCTTCTAAGGCTCGATCAATTACGCACATCGCATCCTGAGCCTTTTCGGCATCGGTTACATCGATATCTGCAAGCGAGACAAAGCCACTGTCATTACTGACTCCTGTTCCCAACGTGTTGGTTTGCATGTTGCGCAAAGCCAGTGAAGTCGTTTGCTCACAGTTAGAACCAATCTGGAAGACCAGTGAATTTTGGGCGAGAGCAATCGTACCAGCGCGTACTCGGCCCATGTTGCCTAGATCTCTTTCTGAACGCTGATTTGCTGGAGTCATCTGTGCAGGAACATCAGCTTGTGGCAACTGTCCTGGGAGTGCCAGTCCTGTGTAGCGAACAGCCAATCCGTCTGTGTTAGAGTTACCTGAGTTTCCAGTCAGAATCTGACCCTTGCCCGAAGCTTCCTCACCGTTGATCTCGCCAGCGACATCCAAACCGTTTTCAATCGTGTCATACACGTCAGCTCGGCTGCTTAGTAGACCTGCGGTAGTAGTAGCTACTTTAAACGAGTGCTCACTTCCAAACTCTTTGTGCCGTAAGCTAATAATTTGTGGAGCATTTGGGCTGGTTTCTTTCTCGTCAAAGCGGATCATTTCTACATCCAGACCAGCTTCTTGAATCGCTGCATTCAAGGCATTCAGGTTGGTCTCTACAGTCTCTCCCTTGATCGTTTGGAAGTTCACAGTCTTGGAATCTTCAATAATTGTGATCTGCTCTCCACGTTCGATAATCTCATTAGTTAGTGCCTGAACCCCTGTCACCTGTGCACGTCGGGCTGCTTGGGTAATGTGCACATCATAACCATTGGGGCCTGAACTCTGGGTTGCCTGGCTGGCCCCAACAAACTCAAGATTGGATCCAGAGACAACACCCGTAGCACCCTTGCTACCGTCCAGCAGGTTCTTCTGGCCAAATTGGGTGTTCTTGGCAATTCGGTTGACTGTCGCCAAGATATTGTCGATCTCTTGCTGGTTGGCTCGCAGCATGAACTCATCGTTAACCGCTTCGTTAGCAGAGGCTACTGCCAATTGACGTGCGTTGATCAGAGCTGAACTGACTTCGTTCAGAGCGGCTTCTGCTGTCTGTACCAAGGCCACACCAGCCTCTGAGTTGTCGATAGCCTGCTTCAAGCCGGCTGTTTGGGATCTTAATCTTTCACTAATAACCAGGGAAGCGGGACCATCGGCACCACGATTGATTTTCAAGCCAGAAGACAAACGTTCCATTGTTTTGGCTTGCTCGGTATTATTAATGATCAGGTTGCGATGGCTGTTGATCGCTGGCATGTTGGTGTTAACGCGAAGTGACATAGTTCCTCCTTGATCACTTTTGATAGTTAGAATCCCTCGCAGGGAATGAATCCCCACGGGCTTCTATTGATCGAGGTCCGACACTTCCCTGTGTCAGCCTCATTAAAAATGGCTCTTGGGCCTTGTACGAAGTGGAAGAAGCACTTCACTGCTGGCTCTTTTATCCACTTCGTTAAGTAATATTTTAATAATTAAGATTATTAAAATTCTGATAGACTCTTCTCAACTTATTTTAGTTACTGTGGAATAATTCCACGCAGATACTGACGCTTTTATCGTTTCAGATGGAATATTTGCGAGGAAAATCAGACCTCCTCAGTAACATTTATTTCGAAGAGCTTAGCTCACCACAACCAGTTCAAGTCATGATCTGGTCATGGATTCATTAGAAGGTACCCAGCAGATATCTTCCAAAAAATCCACAAACTTCTGTCTGAAGGAAACTCTGGAAGAAGAACTTCCAGAAATCTCCAAGGTTTGCAGTGGAATCAGTTGAACAATCGTAGGATTGACTGTGATCGTGCGTTCGCTTGAGCCAACATTGCTGTGGCAGAATCAGTCATGATCTGGTTACGTGTGAACTTGGTCATTTCCTCGGCCATGTCTGCATCTCGGATCACGGACTCAGAACTCATCACATTCTCGTGAGCAATGCGCAAATAGTTCAGGTTGCTCTCCAGATTGTTCTTCTGGAAGGCACCAATTTCACCACGAGTTGAGGACACTTCTTCCAAGGCTCGATCAATCACACACATTGCATCCTGAGCCTTCTGGGCATCGGTCACGTCAATATCTGCCAGTGAGACAAAATCGCTTTCGTTGTCGACACCTGTCCCCAGTGTGTTGGTCTGCATGTTGCGCAGTGAGATTGATGTGGTCTGCTCGCAGTTTGAACCAATCTGGAAGACCAGTGAATTCTGAGCAAGAGCAATCGTTCCAGCTCGGACTCGGCCCATGTTGCCCAGATCTCTCTCCAACATCTGATTTGGTGGAGTCATCTCTGCAGGCACATCTGGTGGGGGTATTACTCCGGGCAGAGCCAAGCCAGTGTAACGAACTGCTAAACCATCAGTGTTAGAGTTGCCAGAGTTGCCAGTTAGCACTTGACCCTTACCCGAAGCTTCCTCGCCATTAATCTCACCAGCGACGTCCAAGCCGTTTTCGATCGTGTCGTAGACGTCTGCCCGACTTCCCAACAATCCTGCGGTTGTAGTTGCTACTTTAAACGAGTGCTCACTACCAAATTCCTTGTGGCGCAAGCTAATGATCTGCGGAGAGTTAGGATCCGTTGACTTTTCATCAAAGCGGATCATATCTACGTCCAGACCAGCTTCCTGAATCGCTGCATTCAATGCATTCAGGTTGGTCTCCACTGTCTCTCCCTTGATCGTCTGGAAGTTAACCGTTTTTGCTCCTTCAATGATTGTAATCTGCTCGCCGCGGTCAATAATTTCGTTCGTTAGCGCTTGAACTCCAGTCACCTGAGCGCGTCGGGCTGCCTGTGTGATGTGAATGTCATAGCCATTGGGTCCAGAACTCTGGGTAGCCTGACTCGCTCCGACAAATTCCAGGTTTGTTCCAGAGACAACGCCTGTAGCCCCCTTGCTGCCGTCAAGCAGGTTTTTCTGACCATATTGAGTGTTCTTGGCGATCCGGTTGACTGTCGCCAGAATATTGTCAATTTCCTGCTGGTTGGCTCGCAGCATGAACTCATCATTCACCGCCTCGTTGGCGGACGCTACAGCCAGTTGTCGGGCGTTAATCAGAGCAGAGCTTACTTCGTTCAGGGCAGCTTCTGCTGTTTGTACAAGTGAAACACCTGCTTCTGAATTGTCGATTGCCTGCTTCAAACCAGCTGTTTGAGATCGTAGTCGTTCGCTGATGACCAGAGAAGCAGGACCATCGGCACCACGATTGATTTTTAAGCCGGAAGACAAACGCTCCATGGTCTTGGCTTGCTCGGCGTTATTGGTGATCAGATTGCGATGGCTGTTGATCGCTGGCATATTGGTGTTGACGCGAAGTGACATAGTTCCTCCTTGATCACTTTTGATAGTTAGAGTCCTTGTGGAACTCTATTGATCGAGGTCCGACACGTCCCTGTGTCAGCCTCTTCGAAAATGGCCTTGGGGCCGTAAGTGAAGGTGGAAAACGCTGAAACGCCCATTTCCGTGGTTCCTTCACTATTAATAATCTTAGTAAATTTAATTATCGAAGATGCTGTTGAAAAACCCTGCTTTCTTCCTATTCATTTGCTTAATTGAACAATCTCAAGATGGACTGTGCTCGTGCGTTTGCTTGAGCAAGCATCGCTGTTGAGGAATCGACCATAATTTGATTGCGCGTGAAGTTGGTCATCTCTTGCGCCATATCCGCGTCACGGATCACTGACTCTGAATTCATCACGTTCTCATGAGCGATTCGCAAGTAGTTCAGGTTGCTCTCCAGATTATTCTTCTGGAAGGCACCAATCTCACCACGAGTTGACGAGACCTCTTCCAGTGCTCGATCAATCACACACATTGCATCCTGAGCTTTTTGGGCATCTGTCACATCAATATCTGCAAGTGAACCAAAATCACTCTCGTTCTTTACACCTGTGCCCAGACTATTCGCTCGCATATTGCGCAAGGCAACTGAGGTTGTCTGCTCACAGTTAGCACCCACTTGGAAGACTAGTGCGTTCTGAGACAAAGAAACCGTGCCGGCTTTGACAGGTACCAGGTTACCTAGTTGCGCCTCACTTCTCTGATCTGGTGGCGTCATCTCCGCAGGAATATCAGCCGGTGGAAATTCGCCTGGCAGAGCCAAACCATTGTAGCGGATCGCCAAGCCATCTGTGCTTGTGTTGCCGGCATTACCTGTTAGAACCTGCCCCTTGCCGGAGGCTTCCTCACCGTTGATCTCACCCGCGACATCTAAACCATTTGTGATCGTGTCATAAACATCAGATTGACTGCTCAGTAATCCTGCTGTTGTGCTAGAGACTTGGAAACTATGCCCACTACCAAATTCCTTGTGACGCAGACTGATAACCTGTGGTGCATTGGCATCTGTGTTAATCTCCTCAGGACGGATCATGTCTAAGTTGAGACCAGCTTCCTTGATCGCAGCCGTCAGGGCGTTCATGTTATTCTCAACTGTCTCACCCTTGATCGTTTGGAAGTTAACTGTCTTGGATCCTTCCGTAATGGTGATTTGCTCTCCACGATCAATGATCTCGTTGGTCAAAGCCAGGGTTCCAGTCACCTGAGCTCGCCGAGCTACCTGCGTAATGTGGACTGCATAACCTCTAGGGCCAGAGGCCTTGGTGTCCCTAGTGGCTCCAACAAATTCCAAATTGGCTCCGGAAACCACTCCGTTGGCACCTTTGCTACCATCGAGCAGTTTATTTTTGCCAAACTCTGTGTTCTGAGCGATCCGGTTGACGGTTGCAATGATGTTGTCGATCTCTTGCTGGTTCGCCCGTAGCATGAACTCATCGTTCACCGCTTCGTTAGCTGAAGCGACAGCGAGCTGTCGTGCGTTGATCAATATTGCGCTCATTTCGTTGAGTGCGCCTTCTGCTGTTTGCACCAGTGCAATCCCTGCCTCAGAGTTATCAATCGCTTGTTCCAATCCAGCGGTCTGAGCTCGTAGACGCTCACTGATCACTAAGGAAGCAGGACCGTCAGCTCCTCGGTTGATCTTCAGACCCGAAGACAATCGCTCCATCGTACGAGCCTGATTCGTGTTGTTCAGAATCAGGTTACGGTGACTGTTGATCGCTGGAATGTTGGTGTTTACTCGTAAAGTCATTGTTCCTCCATGAACACTTATGATGTTTAGAATCTATCCAGATTCTCTGATCAAGGCCCGACACTTCCTGTGTCAGCCTTTGTATGAAAATTCATGCAGCCACTCTGGCTGCGTTGCCTAGTTCAGTAACTGTAGAACCGCCTGGGACCGTGCATTCGCCTGAGCCAACATTGCTGTTGCGGAATCCGTCATAATTGAGTTGCGAGTGAACTTGGTCATTTCCTCAGCCATATCCGCATCACGAATCACAGACTCTGAACTCATCACATTCTCGTGAGCGATTCGCAGGTAGTTGAGGTTGCTCTCCAGGTTGTTCTTTTGGAAGGCACCAATCTCACCTCGTGTTGAAGAAACCTCTTCCAGAGCTCGATCAATCACGCACATCGCATCCTGTGCACTCTGAGCGTCTGTCACGTCAATCTCTGCAAGCGATGAGAAACCACTTTCGTTATCGACTCCGGTTCCCAAAGTGTTGGTCTGCATGTTCCGCAGGGCAATCGCAGTTGTCTGCTCACAGTTAGAGCCAATCTGGAAGACCAGTGAATTTTGAGACAACGAAATCGTCCCAGCTTTGACTGGTACCAAGTTACCCAAGCTGGCCTGAGAGACCTGATCTGCCGCAGTTTCAGGCTGTGGCAAATCTGGTGGGTTCGGTTCACCTGGAAGTGCTTGACCCGTATAGCGAATCGCCAAGCCCTCAGTGCTGGAGTTTCCGTCATTACCGGTTAGAATCTGCCCCTTACCTGTGGCTTCCTCACCGTTGATTTCACCTTGTACATCCAGCCCGTTGTCGATCGTGTCGTAAACATCACCTTGCGTAGAAACCAGACCCGCAGTGCTGCTGGAAACTTTGAAGGAATGCTCGCTACCAAACTCATTGTGGCGCAAGCTGATGATCTGCGGAGAGTTAGGATCCGTTGACTTTTCATCAAAGCGGATCATATCTACGTCCAGACCAGCTTCTTCAATCGCTGCCGTCAGTGCATTCAGATTGGTTTCAACCGTCTCACCCTTGAGAGTCTTGAAATTGACTGTCTTGGAGCCTTCGGTGATTGTAATCTGCTCACCTCGATCAATGATCTCGTTGGTCAAAGCAACTGACCCAGTAACTTGTGCTCGACGTGATGCTTGGGTGATGTGTATCTCATAACCGTTTGGACCTGAACTCTCAGTCGCCTGCGTTGCTCCAACGAACTCCAAGTTTGCTCCTGAAACAACACCCGTGGCGCCCTTGCTACCATCCAGCAAGTTCTTCTTGCCGTACTGTGTGTTCTGAGCAATTCGGTTCACGGTTGCCAGAATGTTGTCGATCTCCTGCTGATTTGCTCGCAGCATGAACTCATCATTTACTGCTTCGTTCGCTGATGCGACGGCAAGTTGGCGAGCATTGATCAGAGCTGAACTGACCTCATCCAATGCGGCTTCCGCTGTTTGTACTAAGGAAACACCGGCTTCTGAATTGTCAATGGCTTGCTTTAAGCCAGCAGTCTGGGCTCGTAGGCGCTCACTGATCACTAAGGACGCTGGACCGTCAGCACCACGATTGATTTTTAATCCAGAAGACAAACGTTCCATGGTCTTGGCTTGTTCAGTATTGTTGATAATCAAGTTACGGTGGCTGTTGATCGCCGGCATATTTGTGTTGACTCGTAGTGACACAGTTCCTCCTTGAATCTGATTGGGTTGGTGTCTTTAATCTTATTGGCGTTAATAGACCAAGGTATGACACCTCCCTGTGTCACCCTTTCTACACTGACTTTCAGCGTAGAAAATGGATATTCAATATCGACGCTTCGTGCGTACTTTCCGAAGACCAGCAAGGTCGTCCGAAAGTATTCACTCAGATATTTCGATAATCTGAATTTAGAGCTGAAAGACCTTGCGGACCAAGGCTCCAATCTTTTCCGCTATTGCAGCAACTGCAGAACCGATTGTGGACGCCGGTTCGCCTGAGCTAGCTTTGCTACGTTAGCTTCCAATGATCTTCTGACTGGATCAAAAGCGCTCCCAATTTCTTGAAGAAATTTCATTGTTTCTTGCCAACATGCGGTGAGCGTTGATCGCTGATATGTTTGTATTAATGCGTATTGACATGGTTACCCCTCATTCTGGGCAGTAATAAACTTCGACGAAATCGTCAGAAAGAATGAATTCCAGATTTTGAAGCCAATTTTTACTGCAAGAGTCTCATCAGGACACTTGGGGCCTGATTCGCCTGAGCCAGCATTGCTACGTTGGCTTCCATCATGATTTGGTTTCGAGTGTAGAGCGTCATCTCCTCAGCAACGTCCGTATCACGGATGACCGACTCTGCTTTTGTCACGTTTTCATGTGCACTTCGTAAGTAGTTCAGGTTGCTCTGAAGATTGTTTTTGTGGAAGGCTCCTATCCGGCCACGTGTTCCAGAAACTTCCTGAATTGCTTTGTCGATCAGGCAGATAGCGTCTTGAGCTCCCTGTGCGGTTCGGACATCAATATCTGCTAATGACTTGAATCCTGAGAGATTCTCAACTGCTCTTGCCAATCCCTTGGAGGTAATCTCACGAATACCATGAGTAACGGTTTGACCACAGTTGGCTCCAACCTGGAAATACATCGAGTTTTGAGTAACGGTGACAGAGCCAACGAATTCACCTTTCTCGCTGGCTTTTGCACCGGTATAAAGAATCTCTAGACCATCAGCCTGAGTGAAAGCACCTCCCTTGAGTACTTGTCCCTTGCCAAAAGCCACCTCTCCTTGAATCTTGCCAGCTATATCACGACCGTTGTTGATCTCTTGAGGCACATCTGATTCCGCTGCCACCAAACCTGCAGTAGTGCTGGTGACTGAAAAGACTGGCTCTGTCCCATAATCCTTGTGCCGCAAAGTGATGAATTGTGGCTCGTTGGATTCAGTAATGTTTGCAGCAGCCGCACGTATATCATCCGCATTTAAGCCAACCTCACGCAGGGCAGTGGCGACATCTTCTTGGCGAAGCACATCCTCAAGTGCCTCAGCGTTGTTATGAACTCCGATGATCCGATAGCGGATGCTCGAGCGTAGGTCACTTTCCTCCAGTAAGGACTCCAATTTCTGCTGATTAGGCAACACCAATTCAACACCGATGTTTGAATCAGCCATCGTTTTCTTCAGCGCATTGAGATTCGCTTCGACTGTTTCGCCACGTAGGGTGTTGAAAGTAATTGCCTTTCCACCTTCTTCAATTGTGATTTGCTCACCACGGTCGATGATTTCATTTGTTAGTGCCAATGTACCTGTCACTTTGGCACGCTTAGCAGTTTCCACGACCTCGATCTTGTAGCCACCTACTCCAGAACCTTTTGTCTTCTCGTTGGCGCCAACAAACTCCAGATTCGCTCCGCTGGTCACTCCGTTCGCACCACGACTACCATCGAGCAGATGCTTCTTGCCATATTGCGCATCACGAGAGATCCGGTCGATCATGCTTAAAATATTATTGATTTCCTCTTGATCCGCATGGAGCATCTCGTCGTCATTCACAGCTTCGTTCGCTGCATGAACTGCCAATTGGCGCATGGTCACCAGAGAAGCACTGACTTCGTTCAGGGCACCCTCCGCCGTTTGAACCATTGCAATGCCAATTTCAGAGTTATCAATGGCTTGACGCAGACCACCGATTTGGGCTCGTAATTTTTCTGAAATAACCAATGAAGCCGGTCCATCCGCTGCCTGATTGATCTTCATACCAGAGGAGAGCCGCTGTAGTGTCTTGTTAGTCACATCGTTATTGTTCACCAAATTGCGGTGTGCATTCAGTGCAGCAATATTGTGTTTAATTCGCATCATGGCGGTGCTCCAACGAAAGGTTGTTTTTACCTAAATTTTCGATATAATCGAAATAATTAAAATTGTTTGCATCGCCCCTCCAACGGGCTTCTATTTCTTGAATTTTTCCTGACCGGAGCATCCAACTCCGCATCAAGGTAATTCGTGTTTCAGTATGCGGTGATCTCACCGCAGTAATTTTAGTCCAGCAACGACTGTAAGGAAGTCGGTGAATGACTGGCCTGTGCCTGCAATCCGCTCATTTGGTCCTCCTGCATCAGCTTTGAGGTCGCGATCGCAGCGGCATGAGCCTGATGTTCATTATTCAACTGTTCAGCTTCTGGGACCAACCTGGTATGTTTCTCACGCAGTTGCACCAGTTGCCCTTGAAGTCGGCGTGTTCGAAAGCTCCCAACTTCTTCCAACTGTCCGTAGATTTCCTGCTTGGCCTGTTCAATCAAGAGCAGCGCATCCTTGCCGCCTTGTGCAGTAGTAATGTTCAAGTCACCCAGATTTTCGAACCCTGAGTGGTTTGGGACATGTTTTCCCAGGTCTGTGCTACAAACACTCCGCATATTGAGCCGTAATGGGGCAGCGTGACTGCCAAAGCGCAAAGCATTTTGAAAGAGGGAAACCGAACCGTATAATGGCACCTGAACCTGAGGGGTTCGACCATTGATTCTTAGGCAGATTCCACTAACTCGACCAGAGCCGGTTGGCACATAAAGAAACGGGCCTTTACCCACAGCTTCCACACCATCAATCCGACCAGCTACGTCGATACCAGGATTAGATTTGCGAACTGTACTTTGTTCTGAGCCAAGGATTCCTGCAGTGGAACTTGCTGCTTCGAAAGTGGTTTCACTACCCCAGTATTGATGTTCAACCTCCAGCAACTGATCGGCTCGCAGTTTCACACTAAGTGGTAATCCAGTTCCTTGAAGCTCGTAATTCAATCGCTTCAAAAATTGTTGATGATCCTCACCCTGCTGGGCTCTGAAACGATGTTGCTTTTGTTTCTCACGGAACCAGAGTTGCTCTCCAGCTTGGAGCAGTTCTCGGGTCAGAGGCTGTAGTCCGAGTAAAGTTGATGGGGCTGGAGCCCTCGTAATAACTACATCATAACCAGATACTGGTGCAGTCTGTGTTTCTGCGGTGGCGGAAACAAACTCCAAGTACTCACCCTGCGCAACTCCGTGAACCTCATGGCTACCATCAAGCAGTTTTTCAGGACCGTAGCTTGTCACTTCAGCGATGTGATCAATGTTGAGAAGCACGTTTTCCAGTTCGCGTTGATCTGCATTTCTTAAGACTAGACTGTTTTCCATTCCGGTGGAGGCGTAGCCAGCTAGCTTCTGTAATTGTTCCAGTAGCCTCAGCAACTCGTGGAGTGCGGCTTCTGCTGTTTGAATCAGCGAAACCCCAGCCTCTCCGTCAACAATGATTCGGGTCAGCCCTGCCACCTGGGCCTGCAGTCGTGGCGGAATCACCAATGAGACAGGTCCATCCTGATGGGATCCTGCTGTCTCTCCTTGCAGTCGCTTGGCGTGTCGATTTTCATCCCGCTTACGTTGCTGCTGTTGTTGGAAGGCCCCTAGTGGAGACAAGCCTCCTCTAATGTTCAGGGAATTCATAGCATCCTCTGAAAGTTCGCTTCAGGATTAAGATTCAGCTTACTGAGCACTGATCAATTGAAGTACAGATCTTGGAATTTGGTTCGCTTGGGCGGTCATTGCCGTTCCAGAAGCCAGCAGAATTTGATTTTTGGTGAAATCGCTCATTTCTGCAGCCATATCTGCATCACGGATTGTTGATTCGGCGCTGACCAAGTTTTCATTGTGAACACGGAGGTTGCGGAGATTGGTTTCCAAAGAATTTTTTTGGAAAGAACCGATATCAGCTCTACACTGACTTACTTGGTTGATAGCTTCATCAATTAGACAGATTGCGTCCGAAGCTCCTTGCTGGGTAGTCACGTCAATATCCGCCAAACTCCTGAAATCACTTTCGTTTTTTACACCTTTTGCCAACTCATTAGATCTAACACTACACAGAGAAAATGCCTCTTCTTGCTCAAAGTTAGGGCCTACCTGGAAAATTAGTGAGTTCTGCGTCACATGAACATATCCATCAGTCTCTGCACCAGCCAGAGTGCTGTTGTCATCCAACACTTCCCTAACTTCAACAAGTTCACCAGTCTCTGGGTTGATATATTCTTCGATGCGACTGCCTAGTTCCTTGGTATATTCGATTGTCAGTCCTTCGATGGCTGTTCCAGGAGCTCCAGTAAGTCGCTGGCCTCGTCCAATCGCAATTTCTCCACCAATGAAACCCGCCACATCACGCCCACCTTCTGAAAACTGAGCCTCGTCGGCTATTTGGGTTAGCACCTCGGGTTGATTTACCGTAATACTGAAGCTTGGCTCACTACCAAAGTGCTTGTGGCGAACTGTCAACATCCCCGCACGATTGATATAAACTTCTACTTCAAGCCCGTTCTCATCCGCTTTGTCATTCATAGCTCTGGAAATCAACTGCTGCATTCCCTTTTCAACATCTTCTCTAGTGAACAGATCTGGAGAACGATAGTGGTTATCAAGTAGGCGGTTTAAGCTCTCAGAGAGCGGACCCTCTGTGGTATTGAGCGACATCATCGCCTTACCTTCATTGATTACGAAGGTCAGGCCTTTCTCTACGTTCTCAATCGCAATTGGCTTGGTCCCTGACATCCGTGCTCGCACACCAACCTGGAGAATATCTATCGGATACCCTTCTTTTGTTGGTGCCGCCTGTGTCTTTTCAGACGCAGAAACAAAGCGAAAGCCATCACCTACAGTGACTCCGTTTGCCGCATTACTGCCATTGAATAGCACTTTTGAACCAAATTGCGTTGAATTTGAGATACGATCCAAAGTAGCTAGCAGGTTTTCAATTTCGTTCTGGTCTGCTTGCATCATTTGGTTGTCGTTTGCACCCTCGTTTGCAGCATGGACTGCTAATTGGCGCATATTGATTAACATGCTACTGACTTCGCTGAGAGCACCCTCTGCAGTTTGGACCATCGAAATCGAAGTTTCGGTATTGCGCATAGCTTGATCCACACTACCGATCCGAGCTCTCATATTCTCCGAGATCATCAGCTCAGCCGGCGAATCTCGTGCAGAATTGATCCTGAGACCGGACGATAAGCGCTCCAAATTTTTTGCTGTATCTTCTGCGGTGTTGGTCAAGTGGCGCAGGGCGGTCATGGATGCAATGTTGTGATTCACTCGCATGGCTAACTCCTAAAGCTCATGATTGATTCGGCTGGACCGAATATGGCAGTTAATTACCAGATTAAATAAAATCGTTATTATTCGAATTATCTAAATAAAGTAAATCTGACCAGTTTTATTCTGAAAAAATAGATTTTTCGGATAAAAATACTCGTGATCAGTTTGCTACAGTCCGCTCTAATCAACCGATTCTGTAAAATCAGCCGAAGCAGGCAGCTAATAATGATTCCGCAGAAAGCTATGCTTGGAAATTGATTTGCCAAAGCAACTAAATTCCTGAGCCAAGCTGAAACCTGTTTAGCAGAACAATTCCTACACAGATTGTCGTAGGCTTTACAAATCCTATCGTCCAGCAAACACAACAGCGTGTTGTCTGCCATGAGACAGGGGCAAGCCTCCGATAGCTTTCATTGCTCTATTTAAATAATCGAAGAACCCTCAAACTACTCTGGAATGGATCGCAAGAGGTACTGCCTTCGATCAAGCACAAACAAATATATTCTGTTTACCAAGAAGAGACTCCGATCAATTGGCAATTTCCCGGATTGCTAATTAGGTGTCTACAGTTCTCTAAAATGATCAGAACGAGCTGCTTTATTCTTCCAAGAAAACAGAAGAATTCTGCTCAAAGCGAGACTGAAGTATATTATAAACAGTCTCCCATTCAGCAGGCAGGATTATCGTGTGCGAGATAGCCCTGCAAACTTATATCGTGATTTTATGCCTACCAGGATGAAACTTGGCAAAGTGTTTCTGAGCGGCTTCACTTCTTTGACAAGATCTGCTTCTACAGAAGCTGTATGTACTTCACAAATGCAGATCACCTAGCCAGAGTTGGGCAACTTTGCTTTATAAAAATGTTTCAGGACAGAATTTAGTGTGCCAATGCTTTCAGCTATACAGGCGAAAGCCACTGTCATAACCTTGTTGCTGCGAACTGATCAAAGCTGCTTGTGCCAAGGCCCTTTGGCGTTCAGCACAGAAAAATTAGCTATTGATCTTCAAAGCAAAGTAGCTGCGAATGTCCGTGCCAGAGCCATTCGGCTAGCAGGACGCGGTGAACCGATCTAGTTCAGCATTGCAGAGACGGGTAGCGTTTGCCATTGGCCAAACAAGCTTCAAGAAGCGATGTTGGTTCCGTCAGGAAGCGGGTTCATCCCGGGTGCTAGCAGGAAACTCTGTTAGCACGTTTCGGCAGCTGAGATCTTTGCTCAAGCTTGCCTTGGCATTTTAGTTCAAAGAACGAAGACAGTTTTTGGTAGTTTCAAACTACCTGTTTGCTAGAGTTTGTCCCTAATTCTGATGGGAATTCAGTTTTTTCGGGGCATCTCAAGCAGGCGATCCATTCCAGAGTACTTTCTTAAATACCAATATCGGCAGAAGGCCGAATTTCTTTAGTCTTTTCTCACCTAAACATAGATGGGGAGGGACTTGATAGAGTTATCGGCAAAGAGGGCGGAGACTTTAGCAATAATTGAGAGGAATTTCAGAGGAAATGTGGATGGCGGATTTGGACGAGTTCCCCTGGCCACTGCAGGTACTGTTGCCAGCGGGGGTCAGGGACTGTGATCTGCATTTGCTTGACAGCATGCACCATCTCCCAGTAGTCAAGTTCTCGCGGCTCACGTAGTGGTCGAATATCAGTTCGTTGTCCCTTACGGCGATTGCATCCCCGGCAGCAAGTGACGATGTTCTCCCAGGAATTCCGCCCCCCATGGCTCCGAGGCAGCACATGGTCACAGGTCAGTTCAATCACAGGAAAACTCTTCCCACAATACTGACAACGATGCAGATCCCGAATAAAAATATTGCGCTTGGTGAAATTAACGCGGAGCCGGGCCCGATGGTATTCATGGAGAATCACCACGCTGGGAATCTTGATGCGTGTTGAAGGAGAACGGCATTCGTGAGCATACCATTCCAGCACATCAATCTTGCCAAGATAGTAAGATTTGATACCCCACTTCCAGCTCACCACGCTGAGTGGATTCCAGCGATAGGGCTGGACATCAGCGTTTAGAACCAGAACTTCTCCCATGGCATGTTCTCCGCTGGGGTTTCAGTCCGGCTGGAAAGGGACCGGCTAGGCTGGGATGGATGGTGATTCAGGAAGTAGGTTTTCGATGGCTTGGTCTTCTACCGTGATACTTAGAACTTCTTCCAGCGTAGTCAACCCTGCGCGAATTTTCTGGATTCCATCCATTCGCAGTGTGATCAAACCGTGGCGCAATGCAACTCGCTTGATCTCGTTGGCATCACTGCTCTTAAGAATCACATCCTTGATGGAATCGCCCATGATCAACAATTCGTGTAGGCCCAATCGCCCTCGATAACCTGTTTCGCGACAAGCTGGGCAACCTCGACCTCGGTAAAATGTTGTATTGACTTGGCTTGTACCAAGACCTAACTCACGTAACTGCTCTGGATGAGGTTCATAGGGTTCTTTGCAGGAAGAGCAGATTTGACGCACCAAGCGCTGAGCCAAGACTCCAATGATGGTTGAAGAGACCAAGAAGGGCTCTACGCCCATATCAATCAAACGAGTGATTGTTGCAGGGGCGCTGTTGGTGTGGACAGTGCTGAAAACCAAATGTCCCGTCAGAGCAGCCTGGATGGCAATCTGAGCAGTTTCTGCATCTCTCATCTCACCTACCATCACTACATCAGGATCCTGGCGCAATACTGAGCGAAGAGCACGTGCGAAGGTAAGACCCAAACGTGAGTTGACCTCAATCTGGCTGTAACTCGGAATCTTGTATTCAACTGGATCTTCAATAGTAATTACGTTGCGCGCCTGGCTATCAATTTCTCCAAGCGATGCATAGAGTGTGGTTGTCTTTCCGCTTCCGGTTGGCCCTGTCACTAGCACGATTCCACCAGACTTTTGAATCATCGAACGGAACGGTTTGAGGATATTCTCACTCAATCCCAACTCATTCAGACGCATCAGCTTGCTGCTCTGGTAGAGCAAACGCATCACGATTTTTTCACCATGTACTGTAGGGATGGTAGAGACCCGGATATCGATCTTCTTACCCGCGATCAGGACCATTGTTCTACCATCCTGTGGTAGACCTTTCTGGGCGATATCGAGCCGCGACATTACTTTGACGCGGTTCACGACCGTCACATGAACCTGTCGCGGCAGGGTGGTCACCTGATGCAAAACACCGTCAATTCGGTAGCGAACGACTGTTGACTTTGGAGAGGGATCAATGTGCACATCACTCGCTTCATCTTTTGCGGCTTGCCAGAGCAGGCTATTGACCAGTCTTTTGATTGGCTCCTCATCGTTGGCTTCCAACAAGTCTTCTGGTTCTTCCACACCCAGAATACTCTCAAAATTCTCTTGGTCATCTAGATTATCCACAGCTTCTTCAGTAGCAGCTGAAGTACCGTCATAAACCTGATTGATTAGATCGATGATTGCCTGGTGGTGGGAGATCACCGGTTGGTAACGCAGTCCCCAAGTACGGCATAGATCATCCAGCAGATCTGTACGTGCAGGGTTTTCAACGGCTACTTGCCAGATTCCATCGGCATAGGCGAAAGGGCAAAAAACAAAATTTTTGAGATGTCGGATAGAGACTTTATCTGAAAAGCCTTCTGGTAACTGAGGAACATCAAAATTGTCGCGATATTCTAACTCATAATACCGTGCCAGTGCCTGTTGCAACACCGTCTCGGTCGTGAGCTTCTGCTTGATGGCAGCATTCTTCCAATCTTCCCAACGGATACTCGCAGGCATCTCTGCCTGTAGTTGCTCTAGCTTCTCAGAAACAACCCCAAAGTCAGTCGTCAGAATTTGGGCAACGTGCGTGAAGGGCATGATAAAAAAACCTTAGGCAGGTACTTAGTTTTTCTTGCGAAAACAAACGCTTGACGGTCTTGTAGAACAGCTGTGAGCAAGCGAAGCTTGACGCTACAAAGTCTTTTGTTAGGATTCAAAAACAACTTATCTATTGAGAATCATTTGCTTTTTTAAATCATTTTCAATCGATAAAACACTGCTAGATTAAAGCAGATTTCGTTAGATTTTGCCAGAGCGCTTCGGTCAACTCGCACTAGAGCGTCTGCCTCCATTGATTTCATTTATGGCTTACGCACAACTTTCCAGCCCAATTGCGCCGGCAAAAAATCTGAGTGAACTACTCACCGAGTGGAAGCCTCAGCTCCAGCAACTGGAAACTCAGATTCTCTCGGGGATGCGCAGCGATATTCCCTTGCTAACCTCAGTTGCAGAACACATTCTCAGTTCTGGTGGTAAGCGACTTCGCCCAGCGCTGGTATTTCTCAGTGGAGCTCTGGGCTCTGCACATTCTGAGGATTTGCTGGTCGCTGCTCAAGTTGTTGAATATCTACACACCGCCACATTACTCCATGACGATGTAGTGGATCAAGCAGATCTGCGTCGTCAACAGGCAGCTGCCCGCACCATTTGGGGTAATGAGGCAAGTGTTTTGACAGGCGACTATCTGCTCTCCATGGCTTTCCACCAGCTGACCGGCCTAGGGAATCTGGAATTACTCAAGCTGATGTCAGACACCACCACTAGGATGGCTCGCGGTGAACTCCTACAGTTGACACGCTCATTCAACAGTGCCAATGAGCAGGAATACTTGGAGATCATCACCAACAAGACAGCTTGCCTCTTTGCAGCTGCTACACAGATGGGAGGAATCTTGGCTGGACTGCCAGTCAATCAGACCAAAGCCCTCTATGATTATGGAATGCAGATCGGACTTGCCTTCCAGATTGTTGATGATGTTCTAGACTACAGCGACAGTAATCGCACTGGTAAACCAGTTGGAACAGACCTGCAGGAACGAAAAATCACTTTACCTCTCAGCCACCTGCTTGACAAAGCTTCACCCCGTGATCACCAGCGAATCAAGCAAATCCTCACAGCAACCACTATCACAATGGATGATGTGGTTCATGTCATTCGTTTGATGGAACGCTATCAATCATTGCACTATGCGCTTGAGAGTGGTCGCCAATTTGTAGCCCAAGCTCAGAGAAATCTTCAGTCGCTTCCCAACAATCAAATTCGCAACACCTTAGAACAAATCGCAGGCTTCATTGTGCAGCGAGATCTCTGATTAGCCTTTTCCAGATGCAGCAACAGGTGGCCGGGAGTGTCGATTGTAAAGTTCGCTCCAACGAGCTACCCGACGTGCAGCCTCATTGACCGTAGCGTTGATGTCTTCGATCTGCAGCGGCTTCTCAAAGTAATCGTGAGCTCCCCCCTTCATCGCCTGAATCACATGAGAGAGATTACTATGGGCAGTCATAATATAGATCTGCATTAGCGAGTTGATCTCCTTGATCTGCTGCATCAATTCCAAACCATTCATCTCTCCCATCATGATGTCTGTAATCACAACGTGGAAAAAGCTCCGCTGCAACATGTTCAGCGCTTCTTCTGCGTTCCGTGCTGTAGAGACGTGGTAACCTTGTTTGATAATCGTCTTTTGAAGGACTAACCGGATATTCTCGTCATCGTCCACCACGAGGACGTTTAACTCTGATTTGTTGGAGGAAGCTTTGGCCATGGGTTCCCGTGGGCTAACAGAATTAGGATTGAAGTTGACGTAGAAATTCCACTCGGTTGGGAGCTTTCATCACGGCATTACCAATCAGTAGTGCATCCAGTGGAACCGAGCTGAGGTGTTCAACATCCGCTCTGGAATCGATGCAACTTGCACTAATCAAGCACTTGCCAGCTTGTTGTTTCCACCGGCGCAACTCAGCTTCTTCTCGCCACCATTGCAAGGTTGTTTCGATCGTCCCCTGCAAGTAACCACGCTGCGGTTCTGCAGGTAGAGCGGCTATGGGACGATTATTCAATAGCAACACATCCGGATTAATCGCCAAAGCTCTTGGTAATTCTTCTCGTAGAGAGCATTCAACCACTGCGGTCACTCCAATTTCAACACAACAATTCACAATTTCACGAAGCTCTTTTTCAGAGAAGTAGTATACCAGAATCAGAGCTGCAGAAGCCCCTCGCAAACGCCCTTCACGTAACTGGTATTCTCCCAGAATGAATTCCTTGTGCAATCTAGGGAGCATAGTCCGCTGTGAAACTTGCTCTAATAAGTCCAAGCTTCCACCAAAATAACTCTCATCTGTAAGTACGGACACTGCTGCAGCGCCTCCGGCTTCATATTCCTTTACAATCCCAGGCCAGTCTGGATTCGCCACATTTTGCTGGGCTGGTGACCGCGCTTTGAGTTCCGCAATCAACGCTGGGCGCTGTCTGGAGCTCAGTGCCTCTCGCCAATCCAGTACTTCTGGAGCTTCTGCCTGCCGCTCTCGCAAGGCAGCAAGAGGATGAACACGTTGGCGTTTCTCAATCTCCTGAAGCTTCTGCTGACGCATCCGATCCAGAAAAGTACTTATCGTCATTTACTGTATCTCTGTGTTAACAAATTTATTACCTTACAAGATGCAGAGGGCATGCCCTCTCCAGAGGCAGACTTTAGGCCGCTAACCGCCTGTAGGACAAGATTTTTTTTAAATAAAATAAAGTGTGCCCGGAGCTTGCATCGAGTTAACTCTGGAAACTTTAATTTATTCATATAATTTTAATAGTCTTCTGTAATCCTTATTGTCTGCAACGCTTGTTCTGCTCTGGTCATGGACGTCTGGCGCTGACAGGGAATGAAGAAGAGGTGGCTTGATTACAATTTACAATTTCAAGGGAGGAGCCGGTAAGACGAGCTGTGCGATGAACATTGCGCTCACCATGGATTATGGTGTGGTGACCAATGATATCTACTCGCCAATTGAAGAAGTCTTTGACAACGTGCTCAAGGTCAGCCCATCAGAAGAATTTCCTGATTTTCCAACCGATGCAGAGGTTATCTTTGATCTGGGGGGCTACATCGAAGCACGCAGCATCACGGTGCTACGCAACTCAAAAGTCGTACTTGTTCCTACTATCAACGAGTATTCAATTTTGCAGACTACAATAAACTCAGTCGCAGAAATTGAAGAATATAATACGAATATCTGCTTGATCGCCAATCGAACCAAGCGTGGGGATTATGAAGAGATCCGTCAAATCTTATCCCGATTTTACAAATATCCGATTTTCGAGGTGAAGGAGAGCCAGTCGATTCCTGCCATTTTCAAGA
>JACLAD010010847.1_pt1 | contig 31980 bp, 40 predicted proteins | sample 8027901 | NCBI WGS metagenome assembly JACLAD01 (sample SAMN15725071, study PRJNA655200) | protist metagenome | isolation source: fluorescence activated cell sorting (FACS) single amplified genomes of... | place: Spain: Blaines Bay Microbial Observatory, Mediterranean Sea | collected 2016-07-05 | reverse complement strand
GCAAGCGCTGCGAGCTTCATACCGCCTTTGAACTTTCGTTGCGGCCCGATCAAAACAGATTTTCGCCGCCAAAATGGCAAAATCAACCACAAACAAATCAAGCTTCGGCGGCGCGCCCTACAAAATTGAATAGATCGGACTAGATTGCACCCGTCACACTTGATATTTCCCGTTGACCATGGCGAATGCACGCCAAAGAATGTAAATTAAATGCTCTTTTGGAGAGAATGATGCTTTGGTACCTGCTATCTCAACGGTTCGCGCGCACACCGGCTGAATCTCCCGTAACAGTTCGATCGTACGTGAGGTCCTTGAGGTCGTAGTATCGAACAACGCGCCCCTGTCACAATTGGTGCGTGATCTGCCAGGTTCAGGTTCCTCCTAATGGTCGGGATCGGCATGTCCTTTGCGAACGGGCGGCTCTACAAAATCCTGAATTTTTCGGATATCTTTCTGCACGCGCTCACGAGGAAATAAAAAGGATGGGTCGGCTGAACGCTTGAAGAAGGAAGGTGACAAAACAGAAGACGAGGAGTTGAGAAATCTTGTGAATCATGAGGAAGCTCTTACCATGTCGACCCCGACTGCATACGGTGGCCAGGTCATCACCGCCAGAAGTGCGTATTCCAACCCCATCAGCTTGTCAAACTTATGCGCATCAAGAAGTATTCCGACGCAACCGAGTTGAAGAATTTTCAACCCAAGCTGCAACTGTTCAAACCAAACAAGGTTTTCGCCGTTAACATGGCAAAAACCAACAATCAAAAATTAAATTAGCTTTGGATATGAAAGAGCCAATACACAGAACCAAGAAAAAGGGATTCGATTGCACCCGTCAGACTTTGACTTTCCTGAGGGCCCTTGCCGAAGCCCGACCAGCAAAAATTAAATGATTCCTCCATCGATCAAGTAGACTGTTGGAAACAATAGAGCAGAGTCTTGCCGCCTCTGGAAGGAGTTTGATTCCGGCATATTTCAAGAGGTCCAGAAAGCAACAGACGCATTCAAGGAGCGTAACCGTTACGGGGAAGGTTCGTGGTTGTGGACAAATTTGCGATGGGGTTTGACGATCACCACGTCTACCTCTCGTTTAGCTTGAGCAACGACGAAAGCGGAGCAGTTGTGCGCCAATTTGCCGACCGCGCCAACCGCAGAGGAATACAAGCTGTCAGTCGCCTCAGACCCTGCCGAAACCTCGATCCAAATACGAATTTGATGGTTGTCACATTAGCTTCCTCAAGTACTTTTGGGGCGGGCATGGGAGAGTCAGCGAGCCGTACAAAGTTAGGCGGTACCAAACTGACTTCATCGACGAGGATGGCACAAAATGCTGTGTGATCTTCGAGCAAAAATGCCTCTGCTGTGGAGAAAAGGCAACTGTTTATTCAGGGATGACCAGGCGCGATAAACAAATGTTGCGCGAGCAATGGGCGATACCAATGGATGCCTTTTGCTATGCATTGGCCGTGCTACAGAAAAATTACACTCCGTCGTTTCCCACCTGATTGCTCACAATAACAGGCGTAGTTGGATTAGGCAGGCCCCGGTGCCTTGCTCGTTTTGTATTTCAGTTTGAGCGGAGATTGAGATGCGTTGAAATCCCACCTGGTAATCGCCAAATATGGCACATTGCCTACGCCACCAGTCAGTCGAATGCTGAGTGTTAAAGAGTACAATGAAAAGATTCCATCTTTTTGTTTCAGACCCTCATGGAGAAGACCCAAATTACAAGCAAATGGTCAAAGTGGGCGACAAAAGGCGGCTGAGGAGTTAAAAATTTCGTTATGAAGCGTCAAAGAGAGAAGAACGACGATTTGAAGACCTTAAAGTATGAAAATAAGGTATTGAGGGCGAAGATCAAGAAGCTCGACGAGGTGGTACTCAACCTCAGCCGGAAGCTGTCCCAACAGTCTCTATTGCTTTGCGAGCGGGCGAAGACGAATTTGAAGAGTGCGATTCGGAGTATACGACGAAACTTTGTGAAAAGCAAGAGCAACCGAAGCGACTCATGCAAGACTACATTACTCGCATGAATGGAAGATGATGACGAGGAAGTAGCAGCCCGCATGGAACGGCACCTCGATGTTTCAGCTCACAGATGAACTGAAGCGAGGCAGCATAACGACAAACGAGATCACGGAGAAATTTCAAATTGCATATTGTGTCTACCCCGTAAAAGCATGGATGGCATTTTGACTTCCACTGCGGCCGGATCAACAAACCAGGCTTTCGCCGCCAACATGGCAAAGCCAACCACCAACAAATCAAGCAACGGCGGCGCGCATACAAAATTGAAAAAAATGTATTAGATTGCACCCATCAGACTTGATGTTTCCTGTTGACCAAGCCGATTGCCAGAAAAAACAATTAAATTAAATTGGTTTCTTGAGATTACTAAGGAAGCCACAAAAATTACTTGCGCGTGATCATAGCTACGCAAAGAACGTTAGCAAGACCAGATCCATGGCAAAATTGAGACCGAAGGTGAGTGGATAGCTGTCGACCACAAGAGAAAATGAGGCTTATGGCGTCGGTGTCGTCAGCGATTTCCATTGCGGAAACGCAAGTCGCCGAGTGTGTTGAGATTTCGAAGGCCACGAAGGTAGGGTTCCTCCGACCGAAGGCGCGTCTGTCACAAGACGCTGCCATACTGCAGGACATTCACCAATTTGGGTTTTGCTCCGGTGATGTATTCGATCCAATGGCCTGTTCGCCCAAGAATTGCAGGAATTACTGGCGCGCAATCATAGCTACGCAAAAAACGTCGTTCCTGGAGGGATGTACCCGATGTTACCAATGCAGAGAAAGGGAAGTGCTGTGTGCAGCGTGCAAGCAATGCCATCTTCCGGACGGTTGGCGCGCCTGCGTCTTGAATGTCGATCTCTTCCACGCCGTCCATACTAGCGGACACGATCGTGCCTCGTCGCCGTCGGAAAAAAATGATGTTGACATGATTAATATACACCGAAAATGGAGGAAATGCCAAGAAAGCTTGGAAGGATGTTTACCGCACCAATTATCGAAATGTGAATTTCGATCGTTTGGAGAAGATGCCGCGGAGGACATTTGGAGCAAATACTTAATTGCGAAACCCGTTGAGGCGACTGTTAAATATCAAATCGCACACTGTACGCAACAGCTCATGCGCTACACTCCATCCACCGTTACCCTCTACGAGAGCGGTTTCTCAGTGCCGAGAGGTGAATCAATCCCGCGCACAATCTTCAAAAAAGTCCACCGCCGAGCGTTATCAAAAGAAGAAAAACAAGGGTGCAAAGGACAAGTTATCACGCGGACTGGTTCGTCAACATCCACACCAGCGCCAACACTACCTAGTAAGTACAGTGGCGCCGGGCATCAGCTCGGTAGGTTCTCTGTGTAATGGAAGTACGATCATGGTGCGTCAGCGGTTCTTCATCATAAAAGATATCGGCCTTCCGTTTCCACCGAGCATATTTTGGTACACTGGAGAAATCGATTATAACAATTCAATCAATTTTCATTTCAAAAGTTTGAATATAGAAAGATTGAAATGTAAGCGGTGTGAGGGGTGGAAGCACAAGAAGCGCTTAGGAGAGGAGCAGTCGCGCGGGCGCGAGGAGGAGCTACAGCGCAAGCGAGAGAATCGGACAAAAGGTGTAAATAGGTCTTACAAAAACCAGGTCGAAGACGCTACAGAAGACCTCAACAAAGGCGACGAGGGCATCACGCCAACCAAGGAGGAGCAAATGGTGTTCGACGCGACCGGCTTGGAGAGCGTAAAACACCGGCATGGGGATGTGATCCAAATTGCCTAGTGTGATGTGTTAGACACGCCTGATCAAAGAGGACCCCTTAAAAACATTGGGGCATTTTGACTTCCACTGTGGCCACATCGAAAAAGGTTTTCGCCGTTACTCTGGCAAAACCAACCATCAAACAATCAAACATCGGCGGCGCGTACAAAAGTGAATAGATGGGACTAGATTGCACCCGTCACACTTGATATTTCCCGTTGACCAAGGCGAATTGAAACGAAACCATGTAAATGGAATAAATTAAAACAAGGGCGCGGCGTCCTCAGATGGAGAGCTCAGTATCTTAACAAGAATATGCCAAGATTGAAATTTAAGAGATGTGCGGGGTGGCAAAAGTGTGATCGCAGCAATCGAAACCTCCTTCGTATATTACGGTTTGTCCGTAGAAGAAATTTACGCTCACCTCCCAGCGAAAAATGCCAGCGGGAAATCTTTTGCTTTCATCTCATGCGGTGTAACATGTTCTGCGCATTATTACTACGTGTAAAAAACACTATATGCGCTCGTGATGCAACTTCACTGTGTTGTTTGGACGGGGGAGACGGAGCATGGACAAACAATTACTGGATATGAGGTCGCGGCGATGTTAGCTAACCAAGGGGAGCTTTACGTTACCTTGCCAAGTCCCTTGGAGCTCTCAAAGCAGATAAGCCCGCGAACCGGTTTCAAGTGTTTAAAAATGTATTTCCTCTCTTGCATTGCCAAGCGCCCAGCACAAACGTTGTCGTCTGGCCTTACCACGTCGACGACTGTGACGGCAACTCGTGGGAAATGTCAAGCCAGTTTAGGCGCATGCGTGAAAGGTAGCTTCCGGCACCTGGACATCAACTGTTTCATCGCCCTCATTGCTAGCCTGCAATACGAAACCCAGCAAGAGGTTTGGTTCGACTACGTACCGAGTACCCGACTGTTGCACCGCCTGTTTGAAGATGTGCAAAGCTTATGATTTTTATGCAGTAGAAGACGGAGTGGTTATACAGATTGCTGAACGTCGTTGCCAACCGGCAAGAGGTTTGAATCGCAATCCGCGTTACAGCAATTACCTGGTGCGTGGAAAATAATGTCCCCGACGAGGTTGGTGAATGTGACGCCGGCATAATCAAAGCATACTTTTTTGAGCAATTGCAGACCGCAACAAACTTAAACGATTTACTTGAAGATATCAAGTCAGTCGTTGACAGGACCGCCGTCGATTTCTTGTTCAGCGCTTTACCGAACGCCGTTATCTTTTATGTGTGACGATCTCGTGCATGGTTTTTATCTCTGCGGAATCAAAAAGAAATTGCCACTGGAGAAATTGATTATAACAATTTTCGGCGCCAGAAAACAACGCATTTCATCAGGAAGAATCACTGTGCTGAGAGATGTTAGAAATTATGCAGAGTTGGTCGAATATTTGAAGCAGGTTACCAGCAAATTTGGCTCATCGTTGGCGTTTGGTGCATCTCAATGCAGTAAATAATTTTCGCTCATTTTAAAAAAAATTAAAGAATGCCGAAAGCCTGTTACAAGGACGAGAAGCACCGCTACAAGACCATGATTCGAGTCAGCAAAACCAGCGTTTGCAACCAGCTTCGAACCAAGATTCGCGAAGAGTTGCCAACCCCAACGCCATCTCAACCTTGATGCAACCTTTTGACTTCCAATGTGGTCAGATCAAATCAGGTTTTCGCCGTTACCATGGCAGAACCAACCACCAAACAATCAAGCTTCGGCGCCGCGCCCAACAATACTAAATTGAATACATCGGACTAGATTGCACCCGTCACAGTTGATATTTCCCGTTGACCGAGCCGATTGCCCGCGAAGGCAATTAAATCAAATTTATTTCTTCAGATTAACTTACTCAAGGAGTTTAAGACGAGCATACAATACGGCTTTGCTGATGGCAAGGGCGGCCACGCTTCTACCAAGGTTCTGAGTCCGTTTTGGCGCGGCAGTGAGTTGGGATTCTTCAAGTTCAACGTCTTGGATGAGGAGAATAATATCGCGTTGTTGATGTGCGTGAACGTACAAAAGCGCGTATGCCAGAGGTTGGCCCCATTCCTCCGCTCACGTACCGCATTTCAAACATTTTCATTTTTTTTGAACACAGATGAATTCAAAAAAGGCAAGGTGTCCAAGTGGCAGACCCTTACTGCCATTGGGAACAATTCAGCCTCCGCAGCCTGCCTCTCCCAGTGTTGGCACTCTTCTGAGTGTCACCTGTTGTCTAGCCAACAAGGCTGAATGACGGCGATCGCGCAATCATAGCTACGCAAAGAACGTCATCTTCCAGGAAAGAAGAGGAATCCATTCGATTGAATGTAGTGGTTTCATCAACGTCAAAGAGCAAAAAGATACCCAAATTTAAATCTGCAGTGATGTCGTCGAAGACAGCGTCGAAGAACCATCGTTGAAATCGCAGTTTCTCGATGACGTTTACAACACGCCTTCAGCCATCAATTTCCCAAGCCTAAAAAAGTGCTATGATTTTAATCTTGATGGTTGTGACCGTAGCAAGTGCATGTTTTGATTCTCCACGCGCTGCGAGCTTCATACCGCCTTTTAACTCCCACTGCGGACCGATCAAAGCAGGCTTTCGCCGCCAAAATGGCAAAGCCAACCATCAAACAATCAAACTTCGGCGCCGCGCCCTACAATACTAAATTGAATACATCGGACTAGATTGCACCCGTCACAGTTGATATTTCCCTTTGACCAGGGCGATTGACCGCGAAGGCAATCAAATTAGATTTATTTCTTGAGATTACCGCACCGCTTGATTGCAAAAATGATGATACCCAGAGGAACAGAACTGTTGCGCTGTATGTGTGAAGCTTGGCGCCCGGTTGGGAAGCGATGCGAAGAACAGAGGTCCGGATTATGTCCTGAAGTTCGTCCCTTCTTGTATTTGGTTAACGGTGGATATAATGGCGCGTAACGCAGGTTCTGTGTTTACACAACCTGCTATAAACTTCAACAGGATCCTCCTGAAGTTTATCATCTCTGCCGCTCCCTTGCGCTGGACGGCTCTACGTAAAGAACGTCATCTTTCGTCAGAGGTATCTGGTCAGAATGCATTGCGGCGTGGAGTTATATTTAAAAAGCGTAAATTCGCAACCCTTTCAACATGGGCAAGGCTGACTGATTGCCGGGCTGAGCGAAGAATATCATGTTATGCACGAGAATGAAGATGAAGTGGTCGATAGTGGCGTGCTAGATCAACTTGTGCAAATCCGCTAGGTCCTGCTGCAAGTATGAAAAAGAATCAGGTTCTCGCCGTTCACATGGCAGAACCAACAATCAAAAACAAAAATTCAATTCACAGAATCGTGGTCGGTTTTGAACGCAACTAGGAGGTAGCGCTGCGTGATGTTGGACTAATTGAAATTTCACTTGACAAAAGTGCGGCCATCTACTGGGGCACAAAACTGCGCATCCTTGAATCCAAATTTTTCCAGAAAAAAAAATCGCGAAACAAAAATCACCCCGCATGCGCAAAGAATTAGGAAAAAAAGATTCGATTGCACCCGTCAGACTTTGATTTTCGCAAGATCCTTGCCGCGGCCCAAATGCGAAAAACTAAACAACAAGGGCAAGGTTGACTGATTGCGACGCTTCATGTTCCGACTTTGTGGGCCTTGTGCAAAAGACTGAGCAGAGCAATGCACAGTTTGTTCGCTTAATTCATCGAGCAATTATTGAGACGATACCTACCGGTCTGGAAAAGATGTTATTTGGTGTTCGCGTCAATCAACGCACGAAGTGGCTAAAGACTCCCCCATCAGCAAGCCAAGGAGGATGCGCAAGCAGCAACTTGGAAATTGGTAGGCTGCTCTGGCGAATGTTATTTGATGTCAAAGGACGCGGAAACTGAACCTGCGACAGCGCTGCATGAATGTTGCCTCCGCCGAAGGCCTCCGTAATCAAACGCGTTACGCATCTGACGTCCGCATCACCATTTCTTCAACTCCTATGCAGGTTCATGTGATCCTTTTTCAATCTTTTATTCTCAGGGAGGTGGACACAATTCGCATCACCCTCAACGGCGGCGAAAAGAAGAAAGAGCGGCGCCGCATAGTCTTCGAGGAATATCTCTTCGTCTGCGCCCGACAGAGACAGAGATTGGCCGTTCAATCTCGCGCGAAACAATTTTGTTTTACAAAATCAATTTGTACCCGCTATCAGAGCTAGATGATGTCGAGGAACTGAGCAGGTCCTGTCACTCGCGCGTCGCGAGCTCAAAAAGCCAGGTGCTTTCAATTACACAGCCAGTTGGAGATAAGGAAAGAATGAGGTTGGTGGTGGATCAAACGGTACCAAAACCAGCCAACGTCTCCTCCCGTCCCGTGGTAATCTGGAAAGAAGGTCAAAAGGTCCGCTATGAAAGTCCAAAACATCCCGATGAGCCAGATTGCGACGAAAGAGCGGTACCTCTTAGTCAATGGGCATTAGGGTTCTGGGACCATTACGCTCCAGAGAAGGGCATCCGGCTTGCAGGTTAGGATGGTGGATCAATTTTACCAGATCCCCGGGAGCATTCAGACAAAACACCCGCGGTTGCAGAGGCAAAAAACGCAAGAATATGGGGACAAACCGCTGCCGGACACTGTGACGGTCACGTACGGTTTGATCAGTGAATGTTTCAATTACCTGCTTGGGTATGGCAACGATATGTTGAAGCAAATGAGATTTGGCTTGGGTTTATTTGCACGGTAGCGGTGATATCTTGCTTGATCTGCCCCGCGTGAATGAAACAGCCGCCGACCGCCACGTGACTCTCATTGCTTGCTGGGTGCCAACAGGCATAAATTGGGCTGACGCTCCAAGTCGTTATCACGAACAAGTAGTGGGCATAGGCAGCCGCGTTATTTTTCAACTTCCATTGCGGCCCGATCAAAACCGGTTTTCGCCGTCAACATGGCAAGACCAACCACCAACACATCAAACTTCGACGGCGCGTCCGGGCGCGCCCTGCCAAACATCCATACAACATTGCACCCGTCAGACTTGAAATTTCCCTTTGACCAAGGCGATGGACCACAACGGTAATTAAATTAGGTTTGTTTCTTGCAATTACAGACAAATCATGGCGGTCAAATTTTGAAACAGCTAGCCAATTGCTGCAAAATATGTCGGACATAGCCCAGAAAGCAGATGCCGCTGATGTCGTTGCATTGTTACAAGAGCATGCGTCAACCCGCGTCGGCAATTTGAATGCCACATCCTTTAGTACGTTGCGCTCGCACAGTCCTGCTTTAGTGATGCACATCACAAAATCATGGCTGTTCTCCTACGGTCAGCGCGAAGCAGACGATGAGGAACCCCGGTACACCCATCGATCCGCATAACCATTATTTTTTAGGCTGACCCATCAGCGCTGCTGTGGCCCGAAGGCAAGATATTAGCAGAGAAACCAATAGAAGCATTACGAATGCTACTTGACGCCGATCAATTCAGATCCTGTGTTCCGCAGGAAATCCCAACGCGTTTAGGTGAAATACTCACTTGAAGGTGTAGACGATTTGCGTCGAATAGATGTCCAGCATGTACACGTGTGAACAAATCAACACCGCCCAACTCCCCGAGAGCAACTTTTTTGATTGTAGTCGTGAACGCAATTGTCAACACCATCGGCACCACCGAGCGCCCGGAAGAGCACAAGCAAGCGCGGCAAATAACCTAGTGTATTCTCGGAAAGCGGGTTTGCATGCGGTTTTACGCGCGGGCCACCGGCATCCCAAAATTGACGTGAGGTTCCAACCAGTTGTTGAAAAGCAAAGCGCATTCCGCTGGCTATCTGTGACTGGCATCAAACGCAATTTTTGCTGGGCAAACAACGTTTTTTCAAATGTCAACTTGTTTTTTCATCAGGTTGGCGATTCTACAAATCATCAAACCATATCCAGAGTCATTTGACGCAAATACATTAGCCGGTTGGGTGACCGCAACGCGCATTTTAACTTCCATTGCGGCCCGATCATCAAAACAGGTTTTTCGCCGCCAACATGGCAAGACCAACCATCAATAAATCAAGCTTCGGCGCCGCGCCCTACCAAATTTCAACACCAATTTTAATAAATTCTGACTGTATTAGATTGCACCCGTCAGACTTAATATTTCCCTGTGGCCAAGGCGATTGACCGCCAAGACAATCAAATCAAATTAATTAAAACTACGGCGCGGCGCCCTTCAAAGGAGAGCTCAGTATCTTCAAGGTCTTGTGCTCAGGTAAAGTTGCGAATTTCATGCCGTTGATGGCGTTGAGGAGCATTACGTAATGTCCTGTCGAAGGCGTTGATCAAGTTGAAAATCAATTCTGCAAAGAAATTGAAGATCTCGTTTGGACACATCGAAACCGCAGCGACCAAGTTCAATCACCAATTGAAATCGAACGAAAACAAGATACCAGCAAGCAATCATGTCCCTCGACCGCAAAATTTCTTATGGCAAACTTAAGTTTGCCCTGTATCGCGCCGGGACGTATTTGACGCGGCGCCAAGGGCATTGCCTAGTACATATGTTAACCGCGCCGAGCATTGCCACCTTCCCTGCCGGCATCAGCAGCACTTGAGTAATGTAAAAAAGAGCATCGCAGATTTTATCGAGAGGAAACGTAGATACCACCAGCTAAGGGAGAAAGCTGCAGCACGAGTCATCACCAGGCAATTGAAACGAAGGGCGGAGGCGAAGAGGATTTTCAAACAGCTTGAGGCCGGGTGGGCTGATCTACAAGCAAAAGCTGAAAGGCTTCCGAAAGAAATTGCGCCCCAACAAGGAGAAGAAAAAAGACCTGCTGCGAAACCCGCTAGAACAAGGGGACAGAAGCCAACGCCGACGCTGAGCTTGTTAACCAAAAAAGGGGGGAAAATTATTACCAGAAGAGCAGGGACAAATGGGACTTAGAAGAGATTATACAGGTAAATCAGGGCAACAAAAAGAATTGCGCACTGAAGCAGTTCGAAGTCAGAGATTACCCGGATGTAGAAACGGCCAGAATGGCGGCAGAATTGTTCGTGCTAGAAAACAAACCAACCCTGAAAGCAAAAATGGCGACGTCACATTCCTGTGAAGAAGATTCGGTATCCAAAATGTTGTATGGATTTGGCGCAGAAAATGATTATTTGTCTTCTGTTTGCAGTGGTGAAAAAAATTGATCCGGATGAGCAAAAAAGAGTAATCAAATCAATGACAAGGCGAGTCAACGCTATCTGGAGAAAAGAGGAAAAACCTGCAAAGCCAAAATCTTCTGCCATTCTTCAGAAAATGTGAAACTTACCTGGTTCATGCCCCTCAATGTTAGGTCGGAATTTAATTGCATTGATTTGTGCTCAGATACCCATAAATTGAAGGAAAAATTGTATTGCGGCCTGATCATCAAAACAGTGTTTTCGCCGTCAACATGGCAAGACCAACCATCAAACAATCAAACTTCGGCGCCGCGCCCTACCGAGTTTCAATACGTGAATAAATCGGACTAGATTGCACCCGTCAGACTTGATATATCCAATTGACCAGGGCGATTGACTGCGAAAGCAGTCAAATCAAATGAATTATCTTTCGAAAAGAACGGATGGGTTTCTTGAAGTACGATGGTTGACAAAGATACAGAGATCGGAATTGGTTGCAAGATAAAACCGCCCCACGGAGAACATCCACTTCTCCGGGTAATAGCCGACTTATCAGCAACAAGCGTCAACGCTCGTACTTCATTCTGGGAGAAACAGGAAATTCCAACAACCAAGACGCGTAGTTTTTGAAGACGGTCATAAAAAAAGGTGCATCCTGACAAAAATTTCGGCGAGTGTGACCCCGATCCGCCTCTTCAAAGATGGCAAGACGGCAGTGGGATAATTCAACCATCACCGATCTACTGGTCGAGAAAATAGTCCATGTCAAGACGGCAAATTTCATCCTTGGCATCTACTGCTGCCAGAGAAAGTCAGCGTTTTGAGGATGAAATAGAGCTACGGGATGACATGCGGCCCAACTAGAGCCGGGAAATCATGGTTGGTTCAGTGCATTATGTTCAACGTTTATTTCGAGAAAAGTGTGCCAATGTCACCGGAGATTTTCTCGGATTCCCCGAAATTTTGCCAGCTCTTCTGTTTGAGAAATTCGTGATTGAATCTTGTGCCGGATCCCAACCCATCCTAGGAATTTGAAGAGTTGAGACAGAAAAGTGGAAAGGTGCGAGCCGCGCTTTTCAATGGTCAAATTGCCAATTTCTGTTCAAGTTGTGGCCGCGCTTCTAGTAAAATTACAGAAGATGAAAGTTGCATCCGTGCATTCTGGTTATGTATACCCGTTACACAGCTTCGATTCTTGTCCAACGGGATTAATGGCTGACGCTGAAGATTCAGATATTATCTGTGTTGTCGACCAATTAGCTCTTGAATATAACGCGTGCAGGAATTCGATGTGGCAGGTTGCTGCAAGGAGCTGGGGCTCCCACCACGGCCGGCTTGTTGAAGCATTTCGTATTGTACCAACCTTTTGAAGATCTACGCGAACGTTTTGAAGCTACGTGCATGCTAAGTATAACAGGTTTTCGCCGCAACCATGGCAGAACCAACAATTACAAAATACATTTGCAGATCAATTATATTTTTCGCTAGAATTTTGAATTGTGATCCGCAGTAAATTTTGTTGAATTGTCACAAAAAAGATTTGTTGAATTGAATTTTAGCGAAAAATATAGCAGCAAAATTGCTGCGCGGCGCCCTCTGAAGTATTCAATCATAGGTACGGAGCGGCGCGCTTCGAAGTATGTTCAAAACAGCGGCGGCGCGTCATGGCATTCAGGCGCAAATTTCGTACAAAAAGTTACAAAAACATAGAAAGATGGCAAGCGATTGCACCCGTCAGACTTGAAATTTTTCTGTGCCCAAGGCAAATGACCTCCACGACGATTAAATCAAGAGGGTTTAGAAACAAAGCCAACCACTCAAGCAGTTTGCCCAAGCAGTCGAAGTTTGTGAGGAGGCCCTGCACGTTTCCCTTGATAATGAAGCAGCAACGCGACAGCGGGATTATTCCAGGATGTATTTGAGCGCGCAGTTCTTTACTCCTCAAAGCGCCATAAAGAAGAATGAAAACCAGATAGACAGCGCGATAATCGGTCTCGGAAACTACACAGGGGAGAGAGGCTTGCAGATTACGCCTTGCGGTTGTAGCAACAGGCAATTACTTGTATGAAGCTTTGTGGTGCGCCATCTAGCGTTGTCCAGGTGATAGAAGAATGCGAGCAGCAACTCAAGTCAGTCCGAACGCAGTCAATGAAGTTACAATCGAAAAACAATTCAGCAGCGCGTCCACGAATTAGGCTGCAGAAAATTTGAAAATGATACGGAGGGTCACGCGGTTTGCATCCGCCGCAATGGCAAGCTGACCGGTGAATGTGTGACTGCACATTCTGGTAACATTTTCAACCCAGCGATGCTGCATGCAGCGGCCGGGCAAGGATTTCGCATAGCACTTCTACTCCCGCTACACTGCTCGGTCTGGAGGGTTTTGCGTTCCACAGCCTTCCCGCCGGCACCGTACACGAGCAACGGGAGAGTTTGAAGCACCAGCTCGCCGCGTTCTTCGGTCGAAAATTTTGCAGGCTCTTCTGTTTGAAAAATTCAATCACGCAAAAATTCTCATTGACTGGGGCTCAAAGAAACAACCCCTCACCGCAGACTCAATATGTTGCAAGTGAGTTAATTGCCGCGCACTATGGTGTCCGACAAGTCTTGGGCACGTCAGCCACAGTTTGCAAATGGCTCCTGAGGAGAGATACAAAGAGGATGAGCTCGTACACGCGCTGTTCACAGATGCAGATCTGAAGGCTCCTAAATCACAGTCAGGATGTGCTCAATTCATAATGAGTAAAGACACCATCAAAACATGGAACAACTGCTTTGACCTGAATGTGGTAAACGAGCACATTTTAACTTCAGCTGCAGCCAGATTTCAAAACAGGTTTTCGCCGTTACTATGGCAAAACCAACCATCAAACAATCAAGCTTCGGCGCCGCGCCCTACCAAATTGAATAAATCGGATTAGATTGCACCCGTCACACTTGATATTTCCCGTTGACCAAGGCGATTGCTCGCAAAGGCAGGTAAATTGAATAAATTATTGCCACGCGCACGATCGCATCTTCTCTATTTCCTGATTACTATCCCGGAAGGTATTCCAGCTCGCCTTGTTGCCGTGGATTTCATGCATTTGGAGCTCATGCACAAGGAATTAGAACTTAAAATTGCGAATTGTATTGCGTGATGATGAGGTGAAGAGGGTAACTCCATGGTTGTTCTACATCTCCGCGGTGGAGCGCTCGTGTGCAGCCAATGCTCTCAAAAGAAGCATGACGATGCATTAATGATGGTGAAATCAATCATTATGAGAGAATGGAGATGCTGGGAACGGGAGCGCGCGGGACGGTTTTAATGGTGCAAATTGTATATGTGTTGTCGACCAATTAGCTCTGGCATGTAACAACCCGAACATTGGTTGAGTCTGTAATCTTAGCAATTCCAGAGTCTTCATTAAGCGCATGCGCATTGGCGAGTCCATCGAGTTGTTGGAGCAGAATTAGCGGTTGTTCGGAATTTCTCTGTTCAAATGTCGAAGACGGGGAAATTCTGGATGCTCGATCATATTTTCATGGGCGTTGGACAAGGGAATCGAAGATGCCATTTTTATCCATTCGCGCTTTGAGGGATCTGCTGATTCAAAAGTACGACCAACCGCAGCAAGCAAGTGAAGGATTATCCGAGAAGCAGGAAGATATTGAAATGTTCGAGCAGCAACAGCAAAAGGAAGAAAACATCACTGAAATTACGCGCGCTAGAATCAAGAAATAAAACTGATGGCAATCTCGTTTGATTTTTCCGCGGCGTATAGACGAGTAAAGGGCAGGGAGCAGGATCGCAACGTGTTGTCGTTCACCTTTGAAGGAAAATATTACCGTTACTGATGCCTCCCATTTGGATATCACCTCAGCGGATGGATTTGGGGCAGGCTAGCAGGTTGTGCGTCAGGGACAGCGGAAGAATGGATGCGGCGGAATGTACCACGCCACGAGTTCTGAAGGTGGTAAGCAAGCTATGGAAAAACGCGATTTCAGAATATTGCTGTATGCTCAATTGATCCCAAAGCGTTTGATGTCATTTGAAGAAAAGGAATTCATTGCAGCAGACAGCAAAGTTACTGCTGTCCTCGGTGGAGAACGGAGAAGGCCCCACTTCGAGCTAGTAGCGACAAAAAGCGAGTACAATCAACGCAACGAGTTCGTAACCGTGCTCGCATCGCACGCCGCACTCATGAACTTCGCTGGCTTGAAACCGTACCACGGCCAAATATCAACTATTAATTTGGAGAAACACCGAAAGAGGATACAAAGGCAAAGGCCGCGGAAAGTCCACAAGATACCCACCATCCACAGCAGAAGCATGGACAATGCCCGGAAATGACGCGTTCAATATCCAGCCCTTACACCTACGACGAACCACCCTTCTGCCCCATCATCCCACCAATTCCAGACCGCTTTGACCCCATCACCCAAGAGAGTGAGCTGCCATCAACCAAAAGAAACAGGTTCTCGCCGCAACCATGGCAGAACCAACAATTACAAAATACAATTGCAGATTCAATCACAATTTTTTTTGTGACAATTCAACAAAAATTACTGCGGATCGCAATTGAAAATTTTAGCAAAAAATATAAAAGTAAAATTGCTGCGCGGCGCCCTCCGAAGTATCGAATCATTTTTTTTTTTTCCTCAGATAAGATCTTAACATGCAACGGAAGAATATATCTATCTTGAATGGTGAGAACACTTCGGGTCCACACAAGGGGACCGAAGTATCGAATCATAAATGCGGCACGGCGCGCGTCGAAATATCTTTGACAACAACGGCGGCGCGTCATGGCATCCGTGCGCAAATTTAATAACAAAAACATAGAAAGATGGCAGGCGATTGCACCCGTCAGACTTGAAATTTCCCTCTGACCAAGGCAAATGACCTCAAAGTCGATCAAATCAAGACAATTTGAAAGCTCAGACGGCCAAAGAAGAATGAAAACCAGATAGACACCAAATTTGAAAATGATTCGAAAGGTCACGCGATTTCCATCCGCCGCAATGACAAGCTGACCGGTGAATGTGTGACTGCAAATCTTGGTGAGCCAAAAATAGGTTTCATGATTCTGATCGCAGCGAGAAGGAAGAGTCGACATGGGTCAATGATACATAATTTAACATACCCAATGCAGTTCTGCACAATACGCGTGTTCTTCTTGACCCAGTTGAACCCCGCATTCTGGCAAAATCCGAATCTCGTGTTATCGGCCCGAGACGCACCATTTCGGTACATTCCTGGCTGGGAAATGCTGCCCCCTTATATCTTGCCCGCATAAATTACGTCAAAACCTGTAACGTTGTGGTAGCATTGTCAAACACGACCACGTGCAGTCATTACCCAAAAAATGTTTATTCGTAAACGCCACTTGAATCCGATTGATTCGCGTGACTTCTGTGATCCCAGTTCCTGGTGATCTCCCAGCGCAATAAGAGCGGGTGGCTTTTGCTCTTGTCCCCAGTCGAATGTGTGTCTTCAATCTTAATAATTCCGACTCTGAAGTATTTATTTCTTTTATCCAAATGCAGGAATTTCTCGGTTCCAATGTCGAAGACGGGGTAATTCTTGATGCTCGATCATATTTTCATGGGCGTTGGACAAGGGAATCGAAGATGCGCGACACGATGAAGTACTCTGCAAAAATATTCATATTCTTCAAGGTGGACCCGATGCAATTGCGTTGAATTCTTGCCAAATGAGGTTGTGCGCGCTAGAATCAAGAAATAAAACTGATGGCAATCTCGTTTGATTTTTCCGCGGCGTATAGACGCATAAAGGTCAGGGGGCAGGATCGCAACGTGTTGTCGTTCACCTTTGAAGGAAAATATTACCGTTACAGATGCCTTCCATTTGGGTTTCGCCTCAGCGGATGGATTTGGGGAAAGCTAGCAAGTTGTGTTTTACGAACAGCGGGTCAAAATTGAAAAAAGAGAATGAACATGAGGTGTTTTGTTGTTTCGATTCTTTCAATTGTTTTTCAAGGAGCGAGCAAATGCACTAGAAAAAAAGTGCAAGGAGTTAACCAAGCTGTACAGCAAAGTTACTGCTGTCAGCGGTGGACAGCGGGGAAGGCCCCACTTCGAGCTAGTAGCGACAAAAAGCGAATACAATCACAACAACGAATTCATAGCCGTGCTCGCATCGCACGCCGCACTCATGAACTTCGCTGGCTTGAAACCGTATCACGGCCAAATATCTACTATTAATTTGGAGGAGTGAGCTGCCATCAACCAAAAGAAACAGGTTTTCGCCGCACCCATGGCAGAACCAACAATTACAAAATACAATTGCAGATTAAATCACAATCTTTTTTGTGACAATTCAACAAAAATTACTGCGGATCGCAATTCAAAATTTTAGCGAAAAATGTTCAAGTAAAATTACGGCGCGGCGCCCTCCGAAGTATTGAATCATAAATATGGCGCGGCGCGCTTCGATATATCTTTGACAACAGCGGCGCCGCGCCATGGCATCCAGGCGCAAATTTAATGCAAAAGGTTACAAAAACATAGAAAGATGGCAAGCGATTGCACCCGTCAGACTTCAAATTCGACCGTGACCAAGGCAAATGACCTCAAAAGCAGTTAAATCAACAGAGTTTGAAAGCTCAGACGGCCAAAGAAGAATGAGACCAGATAGACACCAAATTTGAAAATGATTCGAAAGGTCACGCGGTTTCCAGCCGCCGCAATGGCAAGCTGGCCGGTGAATGTGTGACTGCAAATTATAGTGCGCCAAAAATAGGTTTCATGATTCCAATCGCAGTGAGAAGCCAATGCAGTTCTGCACTTTCATAGTCAGAATACGCGTGTTCTTCTTCACCCAGTTGAACCCTGCATTCTGGCAAAATCCTAATCTTGTATTTGGAACCCGAGACGCACCATGGAGGTACATTCCTGGCTGGGAAATGCTGCCCTCGTATATCCACGCACCCAACAAGTGCACAGCTTCGATTCTTGTCCAGCGGGATTAATGGCTGATGCTGAAGAAATGCAGAACTACTACTCCCTTGCCGCCCCTTGCACTTCAAAGTAGAAATGTGGCGCGAGTACTCCCAGTTCGTTGGCATGCACTGGACTCTCAAGGAAGTTAAAACCATGCCAAAGCGATGGAGGTCGAGAAAGCCCGCCAACTGACGCTGAAGATGCAGATAAATTACAAGTCAAGGATAGAACTCCGCAAAACGCAATTCCGCTCCGGTACAAAACTAAAAAAGCCGAGTCACATATTTAGCTGAAATAATTGCATTTCTTGTAGGTTTCCCCTGAAATGGACCTGTCCGAGCAAAGTATGAAGTTGATAAAATTGTCGTTTACCAATGCGATCAATTGTCGATCCCAGAGTGACAGCGAAAAACAATGCCACTATAGGAGCCTACGAACACAAAGAAGGGCAACAGCAAGAAGGACGACGACCCGCTCAGCAGCATTCCGAGAAAAAAGTGGACCGTTGACGTTTTGCAAGCGGCGGGTAAGACCCAACCGAACCTCTTGCAGACTACACCAAAAATAATAGGTTTTCGCCGCGACCATGGCAAAACCAACAATTACAAATAACATCACAACACAATTGCAGAATAAGTAATACAAACCTTTTTTCGAACATTCGAAAAATGATTACTGCGGATCCCAAGTCAACATTTTGTGCGAAACATATTTTTTAAAAATTGTGATTTATTCAGTTTGGACGAACATTTTTTTGAAATGAAAATCGGCGTATTCATTTCTAGAATTTGATTTTGAATTTTTAGAAATGATCGCGAAAAGATTCGAACCATGGCGAAAACAATAATACAAAATACTTAACGGCATGATAACCGCTGACCAAAACGCCAACGGTACTATGATACAGAGAAAATTGTGCAAATACCCCGGGAACGCTCTGGCACCGCGCCTGCGCGCGCCCTAGAAAATTGCAAATCAAAATGTAAAAAACGTGGTTTGATTGCACCCGTCAGACTTGTAATTTCTGGCTGGCCAAGCCGAAAGGCCAAAAAATTAATTTTTGCGCGGCACCCTTCGAAAGATCCAAGCACGGAACCAAATGTGCCGCGCCATTCGAGTGAGAGCTCCGCGGCGCCCTTCAAAATACTTCAAGCAAATTAACTTGAATCGCGTCAGTATTCGAGACTGCATCAACAAGCACACCACAAACTTTCGATATGCGATTTCCGTTTTGGAAAACGCGGAAGAAGAAGAAGAAGAAGATCGAGAAGTGGTGCAAAATGATACGGCGCGGCGAATCAAAATAACGGCGTTACGGCTGCTCATCAAGGTATCCGAAAGCAAATTTAATGCACAACAATTAAAAAGATGTAAGTGATTGTACCCGTCGAACTTGAAATTTCTCTTTGGCCAAGCCGAAAGGCCGCGAGGTGATTTCAATTAAAAAGAAAAGAGAAGAAATGTGAGGTGCGCGCAATGAACCTCTTTTCTGGCGGGCCGGATGATTCCGCGGCGGCGTTTCGAGTTGGTTTTGGTTGGCGGCCATCTCTTGACAATGCAACACGTCCGCGCAACCTACCGTTGCGCGGACGTGCGCAGGGGGTTCATCTCGTAATGCGCGCGGCGGGCAAACTTCAGCTTGCGCGAAAAAAGGAACTTTTTTGTATGCAAAAAAGTAACAAAATATCAAAATAATGCACCGCGCCATTTGAATTAGAATTAAAAGGCACCCCCCTTGATATCGGCGCGGCGAGCTCCGAAATGTCTTCGACGAGGAGTAAATTAAACGTCCAAGAACAACTTTAATACCAAAAACGTAGAAAAAGCGTACGCGATTGCACCCGTCACACTTGAAATTTCTCTTTGACCACGGCGATCACTTTCCAAGGATGTTTGAGAAACGCATGAATTCTTCTACCCATCCCCGCGCATTCTATTCCGATGAAATTCAAATGCCCGACGGAGCATTGGGAAGAAAAGAATGCGACGGGCATTGGCGCTTGTCAAACTTCAGGTTTTTGAAGCACCAAAACCAGGAAATTGAATCGAATCGCTTATCTGATGCTTTAGACGGCATCAACTCTGATAAGCAATTCACTCTGCTCAAGCATGCAGAAAAGCTCGACAGTGGGGTGTCACGTTGCTTCCGAAGCTGGCGAGTTAGTGTCAGGTTTTAGGGTGCAAAATGATACGGCGCGGCGCTGAATTCGGCGCCAACAATTTGTCAAACTACTCATCAAGGTGTCAACAAACAAATTCAATACAAAAAAATGTAAGCGATTGCACCCGTCACGCTTCAAATTTTTTGATGACCAAGGCAATTGACCGCGCAGATGTCTAATTTGCACAGAAATGTGACGGGCAGGGGTTGTGTTTGTAAATCAATCATGGCTCCGCGATATCCAGAACGGGGAGGTATATAACCCGGAGAAGACGTTGCGGTGCATGGCGCTTGTTAAACTTCAGGTTTTTGAAGCACCAAAACCAGGAAGTTGAATTGAATCGTGTCGACATCCCATGGCGTATTCCAGCAAGCTGTGCGAGAAAACAGACACGTCGATTTAACATGCCGGATGCAAAATGATACGGCGCGGCGCCGAATTCGGCGCCAACAATTTATCAAACCACTCATCAAGAAGTCAACAAGCAAATTCAATACAAAAAAATGTAAGCGATTGCACCCGTCACACTTCAAATTTTGTGATGACCAAGGCAATTGACCGCGGACATATCTATATTTAGAAGAAAAGAAAAGAATTGTGCGGGGCGCGGCGCTGTCAACCTTTTGTCCGGCGGGCCATGGTCGTGTATCCGACTTCAGGTTTGTCGGGCACTCAAACCAGGAAGTTGAATTGAATCGCGTCATGTCACCTTTCGAGAAACCGACACCGCAAAGCAGCAAAAAACACATTTCTTTTCCCCCAAGCGTGCAGCATGATGATGCTGGTACCCTAAGGGTACCCATCCTCATCCGCATCCATGGGGCGCGAAATTGCAGCCGAGTAGGCGTTGCAAAAAGACGAGACAATAGGTTTTCGCCATCTCAATGGCAAGACCAACACAAAAACAATCACATTTTCAATGTCTCAAATGGGCAGCGCGCTGCAGGTACCATTCTCGTGCGCGGCGCCGCGCACAAAAAATATGAAATAATAAGGTTTTAATGGTAAAAACAATACAAAAAATATTCGATTGCACCCGTCACACTTTAAATTTTGTTGTGACCAAGGCAAGCAACAAATTCAGATAAATCAAATTAAAATAGCGCCGCGGCGCTTGTGCAAGTGGCATTGAGGTTCGAAGACTACATTTATTCCCAAGATTAGGCGCAGAATTTCCAACCTCAAAACATACAAGTTATGGTGTAGTGTAACTGCACGTTCATTGCTTATTACGTCATAAGGTCATGGATCTGTGAAGAGGTGGTGCAAAATCTGCAGTGATATTGTTTTGCAGGTCGCGCTAAGAGTCCATGCCTCGTCTGATGGCAGCATTGCGGCCGCTGCCCATGGTTATGCACCAGTTGCTCTGAATTCAATTCGCGAGATGACCGAGAATGTGTTCATTGCGGACAAGAACGGGACAAGTACAAGGTCAAATTAGTCTTCAGAGGCGCTCTCCTCCATCCATTTGACAATGGGAGCGGGAAGAGCAAGGGGACTCGTCCAGAATCAGAAAGGCGTGGGGAAGGAATTTCGATGCGCGAACGGGTCGTAATTCATACGGTCGCGACCAGAATACGCTCAATCTTTTTACAGCGCTATAAGAAACGGAAACAAGTAGAAGTAGTAGTTTCTCGCCAAGTAGAAGAACAATTGGGCACGATGTCCTGAACAAGCCTGCTAGGATTTGAATGGAAGCGAAACCACGCACGCATCAACCGCGCACAAAAAAAGGCCAGCGATCATGCTCAGGAGGTTTGTATCTGAGTTTAAAGCAGGAAGAGGTATGCTTTTCATTTTTTTCGAAAAAGTTTTGAAAACAACCAAAATTGCCCAGCCGCTTCCAATGGCGATCGAGCTTGCCTACCCGCGCAATGCAGGCGAAGTGTTTGTCTTCGATCCGTCCTACCTCCATGCGGGCGCCGGTACGGGAGAGCGCTTGGCGCTGTTGGTGCCGCTGCACCGCATCGGCGACCTCCCAACAGCCTTGCAAAAAGATCAGAAAATAGGTTTTCGCCGTCTTAAGTGGCAAGACCAACACAAAACAAATCACATTTCCAATCTCGCACATGGGCAGCGTGATGCAAAAAGTACAATTCTTGTCCGCGCCCGTTAAGTGAAATTACAGCGAGAGCGCCGCGCATAGAGAATACCAAATAGGTTTTTTTAATCATCCGATTGCACCCGTCAAAGTTTAAATTTTGTTGTGACCAAGGCTTGCAGCAAATTCAGATAAATCAAATCAAAATAGCGCCGCGCAAGTTCATTTGACGCATCGAACCAACGCCGGCCGTTTGAGAGTAACCACTTGAGCACGATCAGAAAGACATGGGAGATGCGAAAGCATCAGATGTTGTCCTACCACAAGGCCTTCAACGAGGACTCCGACATGGTCATGCAGATCGGCTTCGACAGCTTCGCCTTCTCCACCCGACCTTCAGATGGCCAACCAATTCGCGTATTGGCGATCCCGAACGACAACGGCACGCAGTATGCTCCTGCAGATAATTTTGAAATAGATTTTCAAGCGGATTGTATCATTGGTTGAATATATATTTTTTAAGGATGATTTCGAAATATATTTTCAAGCGACGCTGGTTCTTCATCTCTGCAGTCATGCAGCGGGTCACAGTTCCGAAAACGTGTTGATCGAAGCGCGATGGAGTCCATCCACGAAACGGTTGAAAATCACATGATCGAACTGTTTGTGCACGCGTACCGTCTGACGAGGCACGCGAGTTGATACCGACCGAGTATACCATAGGTAAAATCAAGCTCATTCTTCACAAGGCGTTTAAAAAAACGCTGACACAGTAGATTTGCAAACATGGAAAGCTTACGGGCTACAGTTGCTGTGTGACCGTTCACTGCAGCGCGCACGCGGATTGCATGTTCTCTGTTACAATATTTCCCGTTCTGTCGTTCGTTGGCAATGTCAGGTCGCAGAAAAATTGGTAGCATCATGGACAGAAGAAGTTCATCACGCTTCCGGGCGAGTTTTCAGTTGACCGTAACAGAGGCTGCAGATTCTGTGAAACGCCAGCCAGCGAAAGCGCCGCGCACACAGAATGTACACAAAATAGGTTTTCACCGTCCATCTGGCAAAACCAACACAAAAACAATTGATAATTACTATGAATGGTCTGCTGCGGTGCAGAGATGGTTGGTTGTCCCGCGCCGATTCAACAGTATCGATCGCCAGCGCAAAGAACAGAAACACCGCCAGGGGAGAAACCGAACAGAAGAAGATAAGATTGCACCCGTCAGGCTTTGAATTTTCTTTTGACCAACGCAAATGACCGCGACGTGAATTAAATCATTTACATTAAAAAAGCGCCGCGGCGCTTGTGCCAGACTGGAAGAGCTGAGAAGACCAATGAGGTGTTTGCATACGGAAATTAATGCGAGGCTATCATCGTCAGACGCAGTACTACGTTGTGCTGCACGAACACTCCGTATCTCCCACGTGATGCTGGTAATCAGGAGTGTAGTACTAGAGTCAAATACGTCTCTCGTGGTAAAAATTGGTGAGAAAAAATGAGAAGAGAGTGCCAATTAAAATTCTACCGCAAGCAAATCGAGTGATAACGGAAACCTCAGGGAGGTTGGAGGCAGTTCGATTTTCATTTTGTGCAAATACTAAGGTATGAGAACGGGTTGAGTCAGCGATGTCGAGTTAACCCTCACCACAAGTCCGTACAAGAAAGGAGCTAACACACTACGGATAGATAAAAGCCTCGTGAAGCAACATTAGCCAGCTGCCAAAACGGCCTAAGACATATCGATATGGCGCGGTACCATCACTTGCTCACAAAGGCGCACCCGCGATGTATGTTTTGAAGTAAAACAAAGCCAATGTCCCGACATGTGATAAGAAGAAATGCCCGGGGAAGAAAATTAGCCATGCATCGGTCAGACCGGATTATGAACCGTCAATGAGCTCTCGCCGGGCCAGAACAAATGTCAAAACCTTCCGCCTGATTGTCGACCATGTCTACGAAGATTTTATAGTACAGTGCCAAACCACGCATTTCTTAGTGGACTTCGCGCAGCAAGAAATGAAAATACGGGCTCCGCCACAACATTGGCGAGCTCAACCGATACAAAATCAAAATACAAAAATACTCTACAAGCTGGTATTCGATTGCACCCGTCAAACTTTGAAAACGTAAAGAGCCCTGCCAACGCGTCAATGTTTGGAACAAACTGAGAAAATTCTATAAGGCAATGCACTGCAATAGGCGTTTTCAACCCGATTGATTACGGATTGGTTGAAGAGGGTAAACCTTAGCGTATGCCCACGGATTTTTGCTGGTGGCGCGTGGGGTTGTTTAAGTTTCCGGAGCGTCCTAGTTCAGGAAGTGAGAGCGAAGAAGACGAAAACAAGGGCAATGTGGATCCAACCTGGACCAAATTTCAGACCACCACGTCGAGACTTTTTGCACTGCGATAGAGAGGATCAAGTGACAACCTATGCTAGGAAATGCCAAGCGTATCATGGGCGTATGGAAGTCTTCATTCAACAGCATCCCGACACTTTGCCGCGGCCCGTGCTTCACGATGGAAATCTGTTTTGGCAGCCAGCATGCGGCGGGCCCTGTTTTCGGCTAATCGCGCGGGGTTTAACCACATCGAAGCTAAAAATGGAGCGTCGACGAAAGCGAATTCACTCCCACAGAACCCGAAGAGCGCCAAGTGGTTCTGTCATCAGAAAGGATCGTTTGTAGTTGTATTACGCATCCTGTTATGGTAGCACTCCGACTTCAACAATGTTTTTTTCATCACGTTTCCCAGGGTAAAGATGTCTTGGCCAGGTCGACAGGACCCGGAGAAACTAGGCAAAAAGAAAATTGCAGAAATCTTGCAACATATGTTCAAAGAAGATTTTGGATTGGAAATTGATCTGGCGGTTTTTCGAGATCGTGGCTCCTCTGATGATTCTCCCGAAGATGGTAATAAGTGTAGAGTGAACATCAATCACACCCGCGCTGTCGTAACTCTGATGCTTTCCTTCCTCGCCTCGAATTTGCCGCGTGTGACTATTAAGCACATGCGTGAAGCCTCTACTTGGTTGATTTGCCGAGCTTGCAGAGCGAAATCCGAAACGAGAGGTTCGTGGCCAGCCAGAGGGCATGGGATGCTGTTGCAGCCACACCGCGCTTGGATTACCCACATCAGGAAGGCCAGGCTTTTGTGTTCGACCCATCCCCATCTTTTGTTTGCGACGAGAGCGCCGCGCACACAGAATGTATACAAAATAGGTTTTCGCCATCATTGGCAAAACCAACACAAAAACAATTGATAATTACTATGAATGGTCCGCTGCGGTGCAGAGATAGTTGGTTGTCCGACGCCGATTCAATAGTATCGATCGCCAGCGCAAAAAACATTTTCGGTTCGAGAAAAAATGCAAAAAAATCGAGAATGGTGGTAGAATTTTGATCAATTTTGATGCAAAATCGCGTTTTTCGAATTTCAATTTTGCAAATTTTGACTTTTTTTGAATTTTACGAAATTGTATTTTAAATAATTTTTTCACCAACGCCATAGGGGAAACCGAATAGAAAAAGATAAGATTGCACCCGTCACACTTTTAATTTTTTTTTGACCAAGGCAAATGACCGCAACACCAATCAAATCAAATAAATTAAATTAGCGCCGCGGCGCTTGTGCCACTTTTTCAGATGCACGGGTGCTTCAACATCTTGGCAAGAAGCTTGCGATCTCCTCCGGCACGAAAAAGGTTCAACTTTCGACGCCGCGATCCGCAGATCTCGCGCGCCGCTGTTAAGTATCTGATGTTCTTATCGTACAGTGCTCAACCACGCCGTATCCATTACCGCGTTTACCGGAAACAACGATGGAATCGCATCAACGAAGACCCTAAGTTCGGCGTATTAATCGCGCACACCCCCAGCAGACAATGATCAAGCATGCGTACATGGGAATGACTTTGATTATTGCTCCAACTTCAGCATTCATCAATTGGGAACAGCTCGATCCCCGTCCGAGCTACCACAACGAGATCAAAGCCGCGTATGCAACATATGAAAGCGCCTTGCAAGCAATCTAGCTGTGAGTGACAGAGTGGAAGACGAGGAGACAAGGAGTTTCAATTCAATGAAAGCAGCGAGAAGGTTGGCAAAGGATTTGGAAAAGGTGGACCCAAAATTAATGAGGAATCCGAACGCGCTCGCCGCTCCTATGAGTCCCGCGCGGCTCAGGCCGCGCAGATTTAGAAACTTTCATTGAAGAAACGCAGCAACCTCGCGCGGAGCACGGGCATACTTGGGAGTGCTGTGGATTCATGCAACGGGGGTTATCGAGCAGATGGTTCGAGGCAAATGAGGTGCTGCGACGATTTCCGTTTCAGCAACTTGAACCGCTGTTGCAGAAACCGCTTTACCATGAGTTTCAAATTTTGGTTGCAGGATTTTGAAGTTATTTGGCGGACGATGAGTTGAGACATATGAAGAATCTCGATGAAAAGAAAAGGAAGCAGCGGCGTTACAGTTGAAAAGAGCGAAAGCAGACAATTTACTGGCGCGTTACATTGAAGGATGTAACAAACGTCGTAAATGTTGACTTGCAAGACCTCCGGCCGCGGCCGTAAGAGCAACATCTCCAAAGGCTTGCCGCCGCCCAAAACCTACAAGGCGAAGAGCCAGGAGCCGGGGTGGACTTTGGTACCATAATGCATGCAAGATATTAATGCCGGCCTGCCAGAATGGCGCCAACAAATGCGTTCTGACACTAAGTACACCTCGGGCGACGAAATCGTACAATGGAAAACCCTGATTGAACTTGATCGCTGTGAAGCAGCATCGCAACTGGGCGAACCATACGCAATCGAATTCAAAGTTATTTCCTCACAACCGTGGTTGTGGTCCACACGCACGCCGTTTCTGCTTTTGTGGTGGTTCTTCGGATGGTAGCTCACACTGGTGTACGAAAGGTCACAGGAAACCGGGGAGGGGCATCAAACCAGCCACCGGGAGTCAGCGGACAGCGCATATCAAGATTGAAGCTGCTCAATTGCACGGCCCCAGAAGAAAGTGCGTATTGTGCGAAGCGGCAACACAACCCACTTGCACCACCGCAAACGAAATTCCGCCAGAACCACGCGGATTTTGATAAAGACAGCACCCCGACACCCCAATACGTGTGCCCTGATGAAGTACACCAAGGACATTGGATCGTACCCATCATCGGTCAAAGAATTACGCAAGATTGCCTGGCACAGAGAATAGAAAATAGGTTTTCACCATCCATCTGGCAAAACCAACACAAAAACAATGGATACTAATTACAAATGGTCTTCTGCGATGCAGAGATGGTTGGTTTCAACAATATCGATCGCCAGCGCAAAGAATCGAAGGTACGTTTTCACCACCGTCATTGGAGAAACCGAAGGGAAAAAGATAAGATTGCACCCGTCACACTTTGAATTTTCTTTTGACCAAGGCAAACGACCGCGACGTCAATTAAATCAAATAAATTAAATTGGCGCCGCGGCGCTGGAGCACGTTGTTGCCACACTGTGTGTAAAATTAGATTTGGCGGCAGCCAGGCCGAAAGCTGTGTTGAAGTCGCAAATACTAAAGGGGATTTGGAATTCTTGAAAGATTTGTCAATTCGGCCGCCGAGTCTCCTGGTAGACATGGTTGGAAACATCAACATGGGCGCAATTAGCTCAAAGAACACCGCTGGCAAAAACTCCAACTCAAAAGCTGCGAAGCACAGCCAGAAGACGAAGTACCAGCCGCAAAACGCAATGCTTGCAGTGCGCAGGAACACCTTTTGCTCTCCGAGATGATTCTGTGCTTACCCACGGAGAGCGAGATCGAACAAAACAAGGTCTGCCTAATGATCAGCCCCTTGCCACATTTTGTTGGCACTTGCAGGAAATCATCAAGCAACGAATTAATGAAGGGCGAAAAGAAGAAGCAGCCCTGATCACAGAGGCGCGAATTTTCAGCAAATGTCCAAGTCTCGCTCACCGCCCGAACGCATGAACCCCGAACGCAAACCGAGCAAGGAACCAACGTTGAACATGGACAGCGTACAGAGTGCAGCGTGACATTCACAGAGAATACAAAATAGGTTACCACCACCATCACTGGAGAAACCGAACAGAAAAAGATAAGATTGCACCCGTCACACTTTTCATTTTCTCTTGACCAAGGCAAGTGACCCCTACGGAAATTAAATGCTAGATTTAGTCGAATTCAAAGTGCTTGGTGAAGCACGCACGCGAGCTGCAAGGGAAGCATGCTGGAATCCAAGTTTTATGAAGCGGCAATCAAGTGGCTGTCTCAAAAGCTTCTTGGCCACGATTAAATACGGTACGTTTGACGTATGCATCCCTCCGGCTTACGGCACCAGAATGAATCTTGTGGCTGACCATCTTGTTAACGAACTGCTGATAGGTTGGTCGGCATTGGTGGGTGGCGTATGCCGCTATGCCGTGACTACAAACATGTCGCTTGGTGGGAAAAAGGTAGTCCTTTGCCAGTCCATTGCACCCCTGTGCAGTGCGAACCCGGTGGAGCTGCTCGTAGTACCTCTCGCGGCTTGCAAAATCGCTGGTCGCAATGGCGCATACAAGGTGCGATCTTCTCAAATGTTCCGGCGTGATTCATGGTGACATAAAGGCGGATCAACATCACCGAGATTGGCATGATTTAAGCAAGTATTATCACAACAGTTGCAGTGCTTGCGTAAAGTCAACGTTACGATTGAAACGGCACCTTGGCCGAACACCGACAGAGTACAGTTTCGGCGTGATTGCAGTGGACCTTCTCTATGTAAGTCAAAACGAATACATAATGGTGGGGAAGCACGTACGGCCCTGGCCGATGCGTCTGCCGCGCTCAACAGTGAGAATCATCCATTTCATCAAGAAATCAGAATAAGGGCTCCGCCGACAATATCGGCGAGCTCAACAAATACACACAGAAAATCTGTAAGTGCTGTCATGACTGGTATTCGATTGCACCCGTCAAACTTTCAAAACGCAAAGATCCCTGCCACAACGCCAATCTTTCAAACAAACTGAGAAAATTTGACCGCCGAACATAAACGACATTGCCAATCGTCAAGCCAAATTGCGTTTTTTAGGTTGTGTCGCGCGCTGATGGCGTCCAGATTACCATCTGCGATACTAAGTAACAACTTCAGCGATCGCATTTTTCTTCTGATCTCAAGCTTGTCAGGGCACACCGTGGAAAGCTTAGGCAAGCAGATTTGACCTCGGGGAGCTTAGCGATATTTGGGCACATCTACTCTAAATAGCTGAGTTTTTTGCCAGAGTTTTTTCTCTGGCGCCCAGCCGAGGCCGGTCTGGCGCTCGATTTTGAAGGCCCATTGGTCGTTCTCGACGGGAATCGGACGGTGACAGAAATTGCAAGTAATTTCCGTGTCCTAGCGGTCGTGATCGACGTTCCGATCAAGGCGTTTCTGGTGCGCGAGTGGGGCAGGCAACATCACGAGTTGCGACCGGTTGGATTGTTGGAGATGGCAAACTGGGTTGGTTGTTCGTCAAAAACGCTCCGTCGAGCATTCAGAAAACATTTTCTGCGAACATTTGATCGACACCTGGCAAGACAATCGCTCACTGCGTCGCGCAGCATGATATAGTCGAGGACAGTGAATTATTGAAGCGAAGAAGACGGAAACACTGGCAATACCGAATTTTTCGAGTTATCTCCCGCAACGAAACAGGCCGAAGCGTCTACTAAGAAGAAAAAGATCGTCTTTTTTCAGTATAATAATAACCAAAATTGAAAAATTAGGTAATCGACTGTTATTTAGCCACCCCTGGAAATATCGAAGGGAGGTTTAGTTCGAACGCGTATTTCCCGGCGCGCACGTCTGTCTTTTACGTGGGTCTCCATCGGATGACATGATTGCTGAATATGGCATGAAAAGAGATGATGGAAGATATCAAGCGCTATACTTTCAGCGTTTCAATAGCGATTTTTCTTGGGTGACAGATGATAATTCTTGGCTGGCCACGGCCAAAGAAATTTCATTGCCAGATACGACGCGGGTTTCCATTCACGTCGATGAGGGTTTTGCCACCGATAAGAACAGGTGGAATGTAGGCCGAACTTACTTTGAGTTCATTACAGAGCGGAATTGTAGATGAACTGAAACAAGAGAGAGCGCGGAAAATGCAGCGGACGAATGGTACGAGCAACCGGATTGGGAGCCGACAGACCCGCCTTTGAAAAATGCATCGTAGTTTGCAATGGCGCCCGTAGGGAACACCATGAAGCGAAAGATGGAATCGGAGAAGCAGACAGCAAAAAAGCGCGCTGCGTACCGAATCGTCGAGAACCAAACTTACAGACGCCGTCAAAAGACAACGTAGAATTGATGGATGAATTTCGGTCGTCCGGTACCAGCCTGCAGGAGATGTCGCAATGCCTGCGCGCCGTTCAAGACAGCGCCACCGGCGCATCATATGTTCGCGCGATAAGAAATGAAAATGCGGGCTCCGCCACAACATTGGCGAGCCCAACAAATACAAAAAGAAGAAAATAATCATACCAGTACTCTTGAGACTGGTATTCGATTGCACCCGTCGAACTTTCAAAGCGTGAAGACCGCTGCAACCACGCCAATCTTTCAAACAAACTGAAGAAATGTGACCGCCGAATACAGACGACATTACGAATCGGCAAACCATATTGCGTTTTTCAGGTTGTGCCGCGCGCTGATGTCGTCCAGATTACCATCTGCGATGCTTACTCCACGGTGGTGGGTTTTTTGCTAGAATTTTCCCTCTGGCGCCCAACCGAGGCCGGTCTGGCGCTCGATTTTGAAGGCCTGTTGGTCGTTCTCGACGGGGATCGGACGGCGACAGAAATTGCAAGTGATTCCCGTGTCCTAGCGGTCGTGATCGACGTGGGGCGCCCAACCCACCAAGATGAAATCTTTGATACCTGGCAGCGAGAGGAGACGAGGTTCCATATACCATGAGTACCCCAAGCGATGCAAAGCCGTTAACAATGACGAACACCAAATATAACGATAAGAAGGGTCCGGACAAAGGGAAGGACATGGTCAGGATCACTGCCGTTCGTAGTGTTGCGTTGGTATGCAAGATATTACCGACACTGGTGGGTAATGTGCTTGCGATGCAAAAATGAAGCGAGCGTTTTTATGAAGGTTGCCCAGGGGCGTCTGATGGATGAATTCCGTTCGTGCGGTGGCAGCCTGCAGGAGATGTTGCAATGCTTGCGCGCCATTCAAGACAGCGCCGCCGGCGCCATTGGTGCATTCATATGCAGGAAAACTGGATGTAACGCTCCGTTTTACAAAGCTCAAGTAACCGACGAGTTTATCAATGTTTATCATAATCCGAACGGGGCAAACGACACGAGACAATTCACACATTTCTGTCGACACGGCTATTACACTCCGCCCTGTTTGGTATGTCATAGGCAGTTTTGCAAAGACCGACGACATCACCGATACAACCCGCCATCGCAGTGTCCCGAATTGATGTGTAAACATTCTGGCCCGATTATATCATATCTTCGCGCGATAAGAAATCAAAATACGGGCTCCGCCACAACATTGGCGAGCCCAACAAAATTATGCAAAAAGAAGAAAATAATCATACCAGTACTCTTGAGACTGGTATTCGATTGCACCCGTCGAACTTTCAAAACGTAAAGATCCCTGCCACAACGTCATTTTTTAAAAACAAACTGAGAAATTATGAGAGTGGCGCGCGTGATGTTCATGGCACAATTAAGGCTTGCAAAGCCGTTCTCACAAATACGAGCTTGCCTCCGCATGTAAAACGGAACAACGAGTATTCAGTCGGCAGTCGCAACTGGCTCAACAAGTGGTTTGACGAATTTGATTGCAAACCGCAATCAAACTCGTGCCGCAGTTGCAGAGACTCCACAAATCACTCATCCAAACCTTTTTTCGTCGACGAAAGTTCAT